>OHUE01000112.1_pt1 | contig 50679 bp, 88 predicted proteins | sample 1579111 | NCBI WGS metagenome assembly OHUE01 (sample SAMEA3879524, study PRJEB24766) | human gut metagenome | biome: human-associated habitat; feature: feces | place: USA | collected 1985/1987 | reverse complement strand
TGGCATACAGCATGACGGGAGAGCAGATAGCGCTCTGTGGCAATGAGAGATTTTACGCTAAACGCGTGATGGCACAGGAAGATCGATTCAAGGCAAACTACAAGGAAGTGTCCGATGCAAGGCGAGAGGCTGGAAAAGCCGGAGCTGACGCAAGATGGCAAAATGGCAAAGGCATTTTTGCCAATGGCAAAAATAGCAAAGCCACTGATGCTAATGGCAAAAATGGCTATACCGAAACCAAAACCGATACCGAAACCAATGCTCTGCCATCTAACGATGGCAAGAGAGATATGCGCGAGGCGCGATTTATCCCACCATCCATTTCCGACGTGGAGCAATATTGCCGAGAAAAAGGCTATCACATCAACGCAGAGCAGTTTGTTTGCTTCTATGCACAAAAGGGATGGATGGTAGGCAAAAACCGCATGAAAGACTGGAAACGGGCTGTTCAGGGCTGGGAAACCCGCCGGAAAGACGAACAACAGAACGCTCAACACGGCTTTTCGTACGACTACGGCAGCACGGAGGACAGCCTATGAACGCAGATTTCATCATCGACAGCATTGCGCAGAACGTTGCGCAGGACTGCGATGTTCTGGACTACGAGAAGGACGGTCTGCTGTATTGCGGTCATTGCGACACGCCGAAGCAATGCCGTATCGACATTGCTGGGAAGGTGCGGATCGTCAAGTGCCAGTGCGCTTGCGCCGCCAGAAAGTACGAGGCGGAGAAAAAAGCGCGGCAAGATCAGGAACTGCGCCTGCGCATTGAAACGCTTCGTGCGGACGGCATCCGCGATAAGAGCCTTGCTGGTTGCCGGTTTGACGGGGCTACCATGACGAACGAGCTTGCCAAGTGCAGGCGATACGCAGACCGATGGGACGAAATGGCGCAGAGCAACAGCGGCTTGCTGCTGTGGGGCAACACGGGCAATGGAAAGACCTTCGCGGCGGCCTGCATTGCAAACCAGTTGATCGACCGGGGGATTCCCGCCATGATTACAAGCTTTCCGCGCATTCTGAGCGCCGGATATGACAAGCAGGACATCATTGACCAGATGCGCTATTATCCCCTGCTGGTCATTGATGATCTGGGCGCGGAGAGGAACAGCGATTACGCGCTGGAAACGGTCTACATGGTCATTGACGAGCGCTACAAGGCCAAGAAGCCATTGATCGTGACTACAAACCTGACGCTGGACGAAATCTGCAAACCAAAAAATATGGCTTATCAACGCATTTATGACCGTGTGCTGGAAATGTGCGCACCTTTGGTATTTCGCGGTGACAGCATCCGGCGCGGCAAGGCGAAGGAACAGCTCAGTTTCGTCAAGTCGGTTTTGGAGGGAAGCCATGACATTTGACCAAGCCAACCAGATACATACCAAGCGCCTTTGCCCTGTATGCATCGGAGAGCTGGAGAAGGATAACAACATCGTTCAGCCCACGCGGGAACAGCGTTTCGACCCGTCAAAAGATCGGTGGGAGCCTGGTGTCTGCCAACGCTGCGGGCAACAGCGCCGCATGACGAAGGAGCGGAGGTATATCTTCAACTATGAAGGATTTCGGGAAAGGGGGCTGGAGCGTGGGTAAGTACAACGCGAAAAAGGCCAAACGAGGAAACCTGACGTTTGATTCTCAGGCAGAAGCACGGAGGTATGATGAGTTGATTTTGCTGCTGCGTGCCGGTCAGATCAGGAACTTGCAGTTGCAGAAAACATACTGCTTGCAGGAGCCGTTTACCGGGCTGGACGGGCAGCGTGTGCTTGGCGTGGACTACAAGGCAGATTTTGACTATGAGCGAAAAACCACACCGGACAGGTATGGCAACATTTACTGGCTCCGCGTCACCGAGGACGTGAAGGGGGTAAGGACTGAAAGCTACTCTATCAAGGCCCGAATGTTTCACGCCAGATACGGCTATGCCATTACGGAGATTTCAGCAAGAAGATATCGATAAGGAGAATGAAAAATGAAAGCTTACAAGGGTTTTGACAAGAATTTGCAGTGCAGAGGTTTGCAGTATGAGATCGGCGGCACGCAGGAAGTTGACAAAGTGAAGATGTGCAATCAGGGCTTGCACGCTTGTGAAGCGCCGTTGGATGTGTTCAGGTATTACGCGCCCGGCGAAGGAAGCCGGTATTGCGAAGTGGAAATGGACGGCGTGAGCGACGAACGTGGAGATGATAGCAAGCGCGTTGCCAAGAAGCTTACGGTGGGCGCGGAGATCAGCATTCCCGGTTTGGTAAAGGCTCACATTGAGTACGTCAAGGCGCATACCACAATGGAACATACCGACCAGAAAGCAGCCACCGCAGGCGATCACGGCGCAGCCACCGCAGGCGATCGCGGCGCAGCCACCGCAGGCAATTGCGGCGCAGCCACCGCAGGCGATCGCGGCGCAGCCACCGCAGGCGATTACGGCGCAGCCACCGCAGGCGCTAGCGGCGCAGCCACCGCAGGCTATCGCGGCGCAGCCACCGCAGGCAATTGCGGCGCAGCCACCGCAGGCGATCACGGCGCAGCCACCGCAGGCGATCACGGCGCAGCCACCGCAGGCAATTGCGGCGCAGCCACCGCAAAAGGATCTGTTTCTGTTGGAAAAAATGGATGCGGCCTTGTTCGAGGTAACGATGTGAAGATTAAAGGCGGTCTTGGTGCTGTGCTGGTGATCTGTGAGGAAAACGCGGACAATTGGGACATCAAGGAATGGCTGGCATTTGTCGTAGACGGCGAGGACATCAGAGCGGACACATGGTATAAGCTGGTAAACGGCAAGTTGGTGGAGGCTGAGTAATGCTGCCAATCAATCAGCCGCTGACGAATGAAGCGGCAAAGAAACTGATGGCGCTGGACGTGCAGGACAAGGAGATACTGACCTACGAAAAGCTAGACGAATGGTACACCGCATGGGGCGGGCAGTGCTACGTCAGCTTCTCCGGCGGCAAGGACAGCACGGTGCTGGCGTATCTGGCGGCTCGGTATCTGTCGAGTTTCAGGACACCGCCGTGGGAGCTAAATCTGGTGTTTGTGAACACTGGGTTGGAGTACCCGGAGATACAGAAGTTCGTGAATGAGTACGCCGCGTGGCTGCGGAGGGAGTTTCCCCGCGTGACCATAAACCTTGTTCGCCTGCGCCAGAAGATGAACATTCGGCAGGTGGTGACGAAGTACGGGTACAGCATTGTGAGCAAAGAGGTTGCGGGATATGTCAGCGATGCCCGCAGGAACCCAAGCGGATTGAGAATGAAGCGGCTGCGAGGGGAAGCCGTGCGAAAAGACGGTCAGCCGTCTGTCTACAACTGCGAGAAATGGGAATATCTGCTGTACGCACCGTTCAATATATCCGCGAAGTGCTGCGCCATTATGAAAAAGTCACCGCTGAAAACCTACGCACACAAAACCGGGCAGCAGGCTACAACAGCGACGATGGCGGAAGAAAGTAGATTTCGCATGACGTATTGGCTGAATACCGGGTGCAACGCCTTCGATGGCAAGCGGCCTATGGGAAAGCCCATGAGTTTCTGGACGGAGCAGGATGTGCTGCGGTTTATCGTGGAGCGTGGGCTACCCTACGCCAGCGTGTACGGCGACATCGTAGCCAGCGACGGCGAGAACGACTACGGCGCGACGCTGATCGACTGCAAACTGCACTGTACGGGATGCCAGAGGACGGGGTGTATGTTTTGCGCGTTCGGGGCGCATCTCGAAAAAGGCGTAAACCGCTTTGAACGCATGAAACTGACACACCCGACGCACTATGCGTTCTGCATCGGCGGCGGGGCATTCGACACGGATGGGCTGTGGAAACCCACGAAAGACGGCCTTGGCTATGCGCGGGTGCTGGACTACATAGGGGTGAGGTATTGACATGGGCAAGCAACATCTAAGCCGGGATGATCGGATTTTTATGGACGGCAAGCGCAGAGGTACGCAGGAGTGCATGGACATGGTGGCGATGGCGCTCATCGACAAGTGCGGCTGGCACGTCCAGGAGGAGACACCGGACAGCCGCGACACCCACAGCATCGCGTATCTGTACGAGTGCCTGGAAAAAATCACGCAGGAGATCAACGAAGGCCGCATCAAGCGCAAGCACATCAAGGATATGCTGAAGGACGAGTGCGGCGTGGTGTTTGGAGATTGATATGATTTTTGCACAAGAGACGATGACCGGAGAGATCATCGTGGATAATTTCGCCGGCGGCGGCGGTGCATCGACAGGAATTGAGATTGCAACGGGCAGGGCGGTGGCGATTGCCATTAACCACGATCCGGCGGCTATTCTGATGCACAAGACCAACCACCCGTATACGGAGCATTTTCAGGCGTCCGTGTGGGACATTGACCCCGTGGCCGTGTGCCGTGGGCGGCGCGTGGGGCTGGCGTGGTTCTCGCCGGACTGCAAGCATTTCAGCAAGGCCAAGGGTGCGGCGCTGGTTGACCGGAAGATTCGCGGCCTTGCGTGGATCACCCTGCGCTGGGCGGCGAAGGTGCGGCCCCGCGTCATTATCCTTGAAAACGTGGAGGAGTTCCAGACGTGGGGGCCGGTACGGAAGGGCAAGCCGGTGAAGAAGTTGGCGGGCACCACGTTCCGGAAGTTCATCCGGCAGCTGGAGGAGTTGGGGTACACCGTGGAGTATCGGGAGCTGATCGCGGCGGACTACGGTGCGCCAACCTCCCGCAAGAGATTCTACATGATTGCCCGCTGCGACGGGAAACCCATCGTGTGGCCGAAGCCCACCCACAGCAAGACCGGCGCGGACGGGCTGCCCAAGTGGCGCAGCGCGGCGGAGATCATCGACTGGAGCCTGCCCTGCCCGTCGGTATTCGCCACAAAGGCGGAAATTATGGACAGGTACGGCCTGAAAGCGGTGCGCCCGCTGGCGAAGAACACTATGCGGCGGATCATCCGGGGCGTGGACAAGTTCACCATCCGCAGCGGCAAGCCGTTCATCGTACAGCAGAAATTCCAGAACGCTGCGCAGAACATCGAAAAGCCATTGACGACTGTTACGGCGGTAGGAGCGCATGAATTGTGCAAGCCGCTGCTGGCACCTGTGACGGTGACCAACACCAGCAACAGCGTGGGCGGGACGGTCGGAGCGCCGGTACATACCGTAACGACCGCAGGGAATCAGATGCTGGTAACGCCGAGCCTTGTAAGCATCGGGCAGACCGGCGGCGGGGACAGAATCAGGGATTTACGGGAGCCAGTGCCTACAACGGTATCGAAGCAGGAAGCCTGCCTGGTGTCTCCATCCCTCATTCAGTATCACACAGAGCAGACGGAGAGTGTCCGGGCATCCGGGCTGGGGATGCCTATCCACACGGTGGACGCCTCCAACCGATACGGCCTGACCTGCGCCAATCTGGTGGAGTATTACACCTGCGGCAGACCGCTGGATGTGCAAGAGCCTATGCACACAGTTACAAGCCACGACCGGGAGGCGGTGGTCGCCGCCCATGTTGTAAAGTTCAAGGGTGACAACCTGGGGCATGGGGCAGATGAGCCGATGCAGACAGTGACCACCAGCGCCGGGGAGTTCGCCGTGTGCAAGGCGTATCTGGCAAAGATGCGCAGCGGTGACGATCTGGGCCACTGGCCCGAGATTCGCGCCCTGCTGAATGAATTCTGCGGCTATACGCTGGCGGATGATGATGTGCTGCTGCTGGAGATCGGCGGCGCGCTGTACTACATCGCGGACATTGGGCTGCGGATGCTGTCTCCCCGTGAGCTGTACAACGCTATGGGATTCCCGCCCGACTACATCATTGACCGTGATTATGAGGGCCACGAATACAAAAAGAGCGCTCAGGTAGCGCGGTGCGGCAATGCGGTGTGTCCGCCGGTGGCGTCCGCTCTGGTGCGGGCCAACCTGCCGGAGTGGTGCGGCGTGACCATAACCACAATGGCGCAGCTGCTGGACTGCGTGGCGGTGTGAGAGGAGGAATGACATGACAAGAGATGAGATCGTGACCGCGCTGCGGTGCTGTGCCGAGGGAGAGTGTCATGGTTGCACAATCCACAATGATAAGCAGCGTTGCCAAGAACGAGTGTTGGATGCCGCCGCTGACCTGATTGAGAACCAGCAGCGGGAGATAGAAGCGCTTCGGCAGGCCAACGAGGGCTTGCGGTTCCATCTGGCGGCATTGCATGGCTCCGGCGGGCATCCCGATCCGGTTGGCCCGAAAGGCCAGATGGCAGAGTGTCCGGTATGCGGCGGAATGTGCGATTGGGCACCGGAAACAGATATCAGCACCTGCCGAGCGTGTGGGTATACCAACGGAACGGCGCAAAAGTCGGTTGACCGGCTGCGGGAGATTGCCGAGGCTGACAAGGCCGGGCGCGTGGCTATTCTGCCGTGTGAGGTGGGCGGGGCCATGCTGGACGTGAGCGTCCCGGAGCGCCCACAGGAAATGAAGGACGTTCATTTTTCTGTGAGTTATGTGTCATCGGGAATCGTGTTCTCCCAACCGATGAACATCTTCCTTGAGAACATCGCGGCCGGGTATATCAAATCGTTGGAGGAAACACCTGATGAATAAAGCTAAAATCGCATATGTTCTGCGCGGCGATGTTGAGCGTGAGATCAAAAAACAGATACGACCCGAAAATAGTCCGGCTCAGAACCGAAAGCTGAATGCGGTTCGATTTGGTGTTGAGATGCTCTCGACCACTGAACTGGTGGAGGTACAGGGCAAGCTGGTCTGTGATCCGCTGACGGTGGACAAGCCGGACGCCATCGGGCCGGAGGCGCGCCGGAAGGTGCAGGAGGCGCTGATGGAGGAGCTGGAGGCCAAGGGCCTGATCCGCTATCAGATGCTCAATGGCATACTGTATGCCGGGGTTCAAGTTGCTGCACCGGAGAAAAAGACATGATTTGCCCAGTGTGCGGGGGAGTGAGCTGTGCGCTGCCAGTGGCAGATGAAGCACAGCGAGCGAGTGGCAGCGGTCAAAATTTCAAGCGCCCGCCGTAAGGCAGCGTGGAAATTTTGGGCACCGCAACAGGGCAGGTTACGCAGAAGCCTGCACGAGGAAATCCGAAGGAGCAAACCATGAAAAAAACACATGAGCCCCGCTGCCATAAATGCGTATGGCAACATAGCGGCGGGGACTATCTATGTGACTTTGCCACGCTGGCCGCGCCGCTGACAAGGGGCGTCGGAACGTTAAGAAAACATGCCGGTGGCATGTTTTTAGTTCCGATCTCGGCGGCTATGCCGCCGTAGCATCCATCAAAATTTCCCATGCACCATCTTTCGGCATCTGATGTTGACATGGAGGGACACCGCATCCGTAACGCGGCAGAGCTGGAAAAGGCGCTGAAAACATTAGGGCTTGGGTAAAGTACGCGGCGGCATGAGAGCAGGCCACCCTACGACAACCTCTCCGGCGCTTCGCGCCACCTCTCCTTAAAAAGGAGAGGCAAGGGCGGGGCAGAGCCGCAAGCCGGAGGACTTCTGCTCCCACGGTGAGAGAAAGGAGGAATGGCGTCATAAAACAAATGAAACCAACGACAAATGACCGTATTATTGCCGCTGCGTGGGTGCTGCTGATACTGGCGGCGGCGCTGGTGGTGCTGACCGGCTTTTCTGCAAAGGAGCCGGAGCGCGAGGAGCGCACGATTCTGGTGATCGAGGGCGGCCCACACAAAGAAGCATACGAAGACCCGGACGAAGCGGAGAAAAGCGCGGAGGCGGTGATTGCCGCCATCGGCACAGACCGGGAGTTTGAGACCTTCGGCTACGATGTGTCGAAGGTGCTTCAGATTGTCACGGCAGAAGCGGGAAACGATGCCGACCAGTGCCGTGGCATTGTACAAGCCCTGTTTAACGCTTGCAATCGCCACAGGAACCACTACACGCCGGAGGACGTATGCAGGGAGTATCAGTACACCGCCCCGGCAAGCTGGGCGTCTGACGCGGCGCTAAACGCCTTTTGCGAGGTGTTTGTGTACGGTGAGACATTTACCGACATCGGCAATGCAACGGTGTTTTATAATCCCCAGATCGCCGGACACAGCGAATACCATGAGGGGCAGATTTACGTTTGCAGTATCGGAGATGTGAAGTATTTCGAGGAAGTGTAAATGAAAAAGATTGAATATATCAAGAAGCAAGACGCAATTGACGCTATTGTTGCAAGCAACCGCAACGTAGATGTTGATGGGTTGACTGCGATAATGAAAGTCTCGCCTGCCGTAGTTTTGTGCAAGGACTGCATTTTTTGGGAAAAAGGAACGAGGGGCGATGGTTTTTGCTTTAGCCGCTATGTGGTGTGCGGAAGCTTGACGCCGCGCAGAAACCCCACAGACTTTTGTAGCTACGGAGAGCGCAAAGAGCCAAATGTGTAATGGATAAATGGATTATACGCGACAAGTCCACAGAGGGAAAAGATTGGCCCAAATGGGCGATACGGATCGAGTGCCCCTACTGTGGCCTTGTGACGGGCAGCAAAAGCAATTACTGCCCACAATGCGGAAAGGAGTTGATACGGCGTGAACCAAGCTGACATCGACCGCCAAATCAAGGCGCTGGATGAGGCGAAACAAACCATATTGGCGCTTTGGGGGCGCTATCAGGCGAGGGATAAGCTTGTGGATGAACTGGAAAATGAAATCTATGAACTGAAATGCAGCAAAAGTGTTTAATTAGAATAACTACTTTAGAAAATCCGCGTTTTTGCACTATAAACATTGCAAAAAGTGTGGTACAATAGTTATGAGGACGTGCAGCCTTACAACACCTCCGTTTGTTTGTTTTAACTGCATTCATTTTTCATTCTCCCTCCTTTTTGTGGCCCGTCGTTGCACGGCGGCGGGCACACACGGCATTGTAGCTCAATGGTAGAGCATTCGGCTGTTAACCGAAGGGTTGTTGGTTCGAGTCCGGCCAATGCCGCCATAGCCCATTAGGGGCCTCTTTTCCTTTCACCGCTTACCCGCCAGCGGTATATGACGGGTATACGCCGGACTGCGCGAGCTACCCCACGATCAGGGGCGGGAGGTCGCGCCTCCCATCCGGCCACAGTGTGCCGACACATAGAAAACGGCTGGGCAATACGGAGCCTGTAGAGACAGAATCCGCGACGAAAAAAGCGGTGCGGTACTACCGTGGGCAAGTGGCATAGCGTCCCGCCCGAAAGTGTGCCAGAACATTGAAGCGGTAGGCGCTCCGCCATGCGTTTACCGTGGAGTTCCGAAGGGTTTTGTGCGTATTCCTCAAGGCGGATAGGTGAGAACTGAAAGAAAACGCACCATTGCAGCTTTATCCGTGTATTGAGCGGCTAAAAATAACACGGTTGCCAATAGACGTGCCGCCCGTCCGGCGTAAAAGGCGGCTTAACTTCAAAAAGGATGAAAACGTTGAATCGTTTTCGCCCGGAAGGGACTTTATCGGGGCTTATGCCCCGTACGCGGCATAGGTGCCCCGTAAGGGGAGACCACAGCGAGTGACGGGGACTTTCCCTGAAGCGCTAAAGCAGGGCAGGACTGCAATGCCGTACCAGTCACACAAGCGGGCGAGGAAGCGCGAGAAGTTAAGTGCACACAAGCTGTGGCCACAGCGGCGGACAGTTAATCCGCAAAAACAGTGTGCGGCTGATGAAAAGGCGCAGCGCGGTGTGATTGCGCTGGCAGACCGCTGTATGGGATGCGTCTCAAATAGTCTGCTTACTGCAAAGGATTTCGCCGTGGTGGATGCTATGTATGCTTGCGGGGCACATAGCTCACGGCGGGAACATATTAGGTGAGGCGAAAGCTGGGTACAGACGTGCCAATGACAAAGGCCAGTGGTGGGAGGCCGGTGCGGCAGACAAAGGAGGCCACATGGAAGTAAAAAACAAGCGGCTGTCGGATATTATTCCGTATGCTGCAAATGCCAAGAAGCACGATAGACGGCAAATCAACAATGTGGCCGAAAGCATTAAACAGTACGGGTTCGTGCAGCCGATTGTAATTGACCGCGACGGCGTTATCGTAATCGGGCATTGCCGCGCTCTGGCAGCGCAGAAGCTAGGTATGGAAGAAGTACCGTGTGTCTGCGTGGACGATCTCACGCCGGAACAGGTGAACGCCCTGCGGCTGGTGGATAACAAGAGCAACGAGAGCGATTGGGACTTTGACCTGCTGGCTGATGAGCTGCCGGGGCTTGACTTGTCTGCTTTTGACTTTGATTGGGGTCTGCGGGATGAACTCGACACGTCAGTGGTAGAGGACAACTACGATCCCGTTTTACCGGCAGAGCCGAAGAGCAAACTGGGCGATGTGTACCAGCTCGGAGACCATCGCCTTATGTGCGGAGACAGCACGTATTTGACAGACGTACAAAAGCTTGCGGGGGGGGCACAAATGGATTTGTTGCTTACCGATCCGCCTTACAATGTGGACTATAAGGGCACCGCCGGTAAGATCAAAAACGACAACATGGAAGACACGGCATTTAGGCGGTTTTTGACGAATGCATTTTTTAACGCAGCAATGGTTATGAAGCCTGGCGCACCGTTTTATATTTGGCATGCTGATAGCGAGGGGTACAACTTTAGGGGCGCGTGCAAAGATGCGATGCTTCGCGTGCGCCAGTGCTTGATCTGGGTAAAAAATTCGCTTGTGATGGGAAGGCAAGACTTTCAGTGGAAACATGAGCCTTGCCTGTACGGTGAAAACGAAATTGAGGACGATGCTCACGAGCCGTGCCTTTACGGATGGAAAGACGGGCACAAGCACTATTTTTTCAAAAACAGGAAGCAGACCACGGTGCTCAATTTTGATAAGCCGGTTAAGTCTGCGGAGCACCCAACAATGAAGCCCATCAAACTGTTTGATTATCAGATGCAGTGTTCCAGCAAGCCGGGAGAAAATGTTCTTGACCTGTTTGCTGGTTCCGGCACCACCATTATGGCGGCAGAGCAGAACGGAAGACACGCATACTGCATGGAGTTTGACCCAAAGTATGCCGATGTAATTATTGATCGCTGGGAAAAGTTCACGGGCAAAAAGGCGGTGTTGATCAATGACGATTGAGGACGCACAGGCCATAATGCAAAAAAACAACCAGTCCCTACTTGAAGCGGGACATGGAGAAATTCATAAAACGCCAAAGGAGAAAGGAGGGTATGTGTGGCAAGACCAAGAAAAGAAATAGACCAGAAGCAGTTCGAGACTCTTTGCGGACTGCAATGCACCCTTCCGGAGTTCTGCGACGCACTTGACGTTACGGATAAAACGTTGGATGCGTGGTGTAAGCGCACATACGGAAAGCATTTTTCCGAGGTATTCGCCCAAAAGAGGGGGCGGGGTAAAATATCGCTGCGTAGAATGCAGTGGAGGCTTGCCGAAAAGAACGCTACAATGGCGATCTGGCTTGGCAAGCAGTACCTCGGTCAGCGAGACGAGCCGGAGGAAACCGTTGACGTGGAGGACACTGACGCCTATCTGAAAGAAGCGGGCATCGAATGAAAACGGTAACAATTCATCCGGCCTTTGGTGAAAAGCACAAGGCGTATATTCAGGACGCCACACGGTGCACGATCTCTGTTGCAGAAGGCGCTGTTCGTGCCGGTAAGACCATCGACAACATCGCTGCGTTTGCGACACTGATAGAGAAGGGGACGCCGGATAGAATTCATCTTGCAACAGGTTCCACGGCGGCAAATGCAAAGCTTAACATCGGCGATGCAAACGGATTTGGACTTGAGTATATTTTTCGTGGCCGGTGCCGGTGGACGAAATATAAAGGGAACGAAGCCCTTGTGATAAAGTCTTGCGGACGCGACTATGTTGTAATCTTTGCAGGTGGTGCAAAAGCGGACAGCTTCAAGAAAATACGAGGCAACTCGTATGGCATGTGGATCGCAACGGAGATTAACCTGCACCACGAAGATACAATCAAAGAAGCTTTCAACCGCCAGCTTGCGGCAAAAGTGCGCCGCGTGTTTTGGGATTTGAACCCATCCTCGCCGGGGCACTGGATATACCAGCGGTATATTGACCGTTTCCGCTCTCAGTTTGGAGAGCGATACAATTATCAGCACTTCACCATCCGCGACAATGCGACAATCACAGCGCAACGGTTGGCGGAGATCGAGAGCCAGTATGACACAAGTAGCATTTGGTATCGTCGTGATATTCTTGGTGAGCGTTGTATTGCCGAGGGTCTGGTGTATCCTATGTTCTCCCGTGAGGTCAATGTGACCAGTGAACGGGGTGGGCCGGGGACGTATTACATCAGCTGTGACTACGGCACGCAGAACCCCACGGTGTTTGGGATGTGGCGTGTACACAAGGGAGAGGCCGTGATGGAGAAAGAATACTATCACAGCGGGCGCGAGACCAACCGGCAGAAGACAGACGAGGAGTATTATCAAGACCTGGAAGCTTTTGCTGCTGGATACAAGATTGAGAGGATTATCATTGACCCCAGCGCCGCATCGTTTGCCGAGTGCATACGGCGGCACGGAAAATTCGCCGTGTGGAACGCTAATAACGCGGTGTTGGACGGTATTCGCTTGACTGGTGCTTTGCTCAAGGCGGGGAAACTGAAATTCCACGAGAGTTGCGTGAAAACGTTTGAGGAATTCGGGCTTTACAGCTGGGATTCCGAAGCGGCGGAAGATAAAGTCATTAAAGAGAATGATCACAGCATGGATCAGTGTAGGTATCTCTGTCAAACTGTCCTTAGGAGAGAGTTAAGATGAGCTTTTTAGGCAATTTCGTAAATACGGTAAGACGCGCGCTGTTCCCGCGGGCTGTGGCCGAGCGGGAATTTGGTACATCTCCGGCTGTCAGCATGACGATGGAGCAGCAGATCGCGCTATGGTATGCAATGCTGGTCAATACGCCGCCCTGGCGGGACTGCAATGTGAAAGCGGTGGGACTGCCTGCCGCCATCTGCCGAGAGGTGACGCGGCCAACGCTGGTGGAGTTTACGGCCAACATCACGGGCAGCCAGCGGGCGGACTATCTTAACGATGGCTTTCAGTTGGCGAAAGAAAACTTCGGCAAGGCGCTGGAGCTGGGGCTTGCGCTTGGCGGTGTGGCATTAAAGCCTTACATCTACGGAGACAAACTGTTGGTGGACATGACCGGCGCGGCGGGTTTTCAGCCGACGAAGTTTGACCCGGCCGGGCGATGCGTCGGCGGTGTGTTCCGCGATAAGCCGGTGAAGGTCAACGGTAAGTACTATGTGCGACTGGAGTCCCACGACCTGACCGATACTGTTTACACTATCAAGAACAAGGCGTATTATAGTGATTCCACCGGCTCTGTGGGTGCGCCTGCGCCGCTGGAAGTGGTGCCGGAATGGGCGGACATTCAGGAGGAAGTGACCATCCAGAACATGGACGGGCCGTTGTTTGCCTATTTCAAACCGCCCATTGCCAACACAGCAGACACAAACAGTTTGTGCGGCATGTCTATCTACGGCGACGCGGCGACGGTGGAACTGATCAAACAGGCCGATGAACAGTGGGAGCGCCTGCGGTGGGAGTTTAAGTCTGGTGAGCGCAAGGTGCTGATGGACGGCAACACCACAACGGCCAACATGTTTGACAAGCGGCTGTTTGAAATTGGCGCTTTTACGGCTGACGGCGACTTCTACCAGTTCCTTAATCCTGAACTGCGGAATGACGCGGTTTACAAGGGCTTTCAGGACGTTATTCGGCGCATTGAGTTTAACGTAGGCTTGTCTTACGGTGATATTTCCGACCCCCAGACGGTAGAAAAGACTGCAACAGAGATCAGAAGCGGCAAGCAGCGAAAGTATGTGCTGATTAGCAGCATCCAGACGGCGCTTGAACACACGTTTGATGCGTTGATTTACGCAATGGATGTGTATGCCACGCTCTACGGTCTGGCTGCGGATGGCGAGTATGAGGTTACTTACGATTGGGGTGACAGCATCCTTGACGATCAGGAAACCAAGGACAACGAGTTTGCCCGCGATTTGCAGCTGCTGAACGCCGGGATCATGAACGATTGGGAATTTCGAGCAAAGTACTTCAACGAGGACGAAGAAACCGCAAAGGCGGCGCTGCCAAAGATGCAGGATGTTGTGACTGAACCCCAGAACGTGATCGAATGAGAAGGTACGACTTTACGCCCGAATTGCTGGACGCTCTGCCGGAGGAACTGGCTGAATTGTATCGTGGGCTGGAAGATACCTTGCTGATGGAGATATGCTCCCGGCTCAAGGATGCGGACGAGCTGAACGAGGTCACGGTGCAGGACATCAAGGCGCTGCGGGCGCATGGCATTGACCTGAAAGAGATCGAGAAAGCCATACGCAAGACCACGGGCATCAGTGAGCAGAAGCTCAAGAAGCTGCTGGACGATGTGGTGGTGCGGAATCAAGCGTATTATACTGAGCTTATCACGTTAGCGGATGTGACGCGGCCTGATGTGCTGGTGGATGCGGCGGCTATCGCGGCAATCTATGCACAGACAAAGCAGGAGTGCCGGAACATCACCAGAAGCATGGGCTTTTTGGTGGACGCTGGGCGCACAATGCTGCCGCCTGCAAAGGCGTACCAATGGTGCTGTGATTCCGCCCTTATGCAGGTGCAGAACGGCGCGATTTCCTACAATCAAGCTATTACCAACGCGGTCAAGCAGCTGGCGGACAGTGGCCTGAAAACGGTGGACTACGAAAGTGGGCATCGGGATCAGGTAGACGTGGCGGCAAGACGTGCCGTGATGACCGGCGTGAATGCCCTCAACCAGAAGTATGCGGAGAAATCCGCCGACTATTTGGAAACCGATCTTGTGGAAGTGAGCGCCCATATTGGGGCGAGAAACACAGGAAACGGGCTGGAAAACCATGAGAGTTGGCAAGGCGGCGTGTATCGGTGGGCTGAGAAGCCCGGAGATTCAAAGGGCGAATACAAGGACTTTGTTGCCACAACGGGTTACGGTCAGGGCGCCGGTTTGGGCGGATGGAACTGCCGACATACCTTCTATCCGTTTGTGGAGGGTGTCAGTGAGCCGACCTATTCACAGGCTGACCTTGACGCCATGAAGGGCGAAAACCGGAAGTTTGTATTTGATGGCAAGGAATACGACGGGTACACGGCCACGCAGCAGCAGCGCAGCATAGAGCGCCAGATACGCAAGCAGAAGCGCCTTAGAGACGCTTACAAGGCCGCTGGGCTGAAGGATGACGAGACCACCGCCAACATCAAACTGCGCCGTCTGAACGCCAAATACAAGGAGTTCAGCAAGGCGGCGGGGCTGCCGGAGCAGAAGGAAAGGTTAAAGGTTCTGTATGGCGGGCAGTTGACGGATTCCAAGAAGTTCGCGCCGTTGAAAGAATACGCCGGTACATGGAAAATCAAAGATAAGTTTTCTGATCGTCAATATGTGATTGACGTTGGGGAACCACAGATTTCCGGTGCAAAACAGCACTTTTGGGACAATCTTGAGAACAGACCGGACAGAAGCAGCTTGAACCTTGAGACTGCACAAGATATAATCAACAACAGCAGACTGACGTTGTACCAGACAGACCGGCAAACCCTTAAATTTCTTGCAGACAAAGGATATGTTATGCTGAACACGAAGAACGAAATCGTGACTGTTGTACCGGAAAAGCTTCGCAAGAAGTACCGCGATTATTTGGAGGGGAAATAACATGGCAAGAAGTCCTATCGCACGGCATAATTGCCCACTGTATGAGAGAGAAACTACATGGTCGGAGTGTGTAGAAGTGCAAGAAGTCCGCGAGGACGAAATGGACGCAGCGCGGCTGAGAGAACCGTTTGACATGGACAGAGCGAACGAGGTTTGCGAAGAATGCAAATGGTATGTTGTTGAGGACGATGGCTGATGGACAACTTCAAGGCGATTTATAAGCTGCTGCTTGCATTGGAACGTTCCATGGACTTGCCAGCGTTTGATATTGACGCGCTTCAGCTAGAAGCAATGGGCGTCACTGCGGAGCGCCTGCATCGCTATCTGGAAATTCTGCAAGACGTGGGCCTTATCAAAAACGCAGACTTATACACCAGCGTGACCGGCGACCTCTGTCTCAGGAACTCGCGCAAAATACGGATCACGCTTAAAGGTCTGGAATACTTGCAGGAAAACTCGATCATGAAGAAGCTGTACAACGCGGCAAAGGGAGCTGTGGACTTGATTCCGTAAGGGGTGCTGTATGACAGATAGCGCGACTTCTCTTTTTGACACCAACACCTTGCAGGCTATTAACAGCGTTTTGAAAAAGGGCGACCGGGTGGAGCTGATCCCCACCAAAGACGGGGTAAGGGTGATACATATCCGGCGGGAGAATGTGAATTTGAAGAAAATCGAAAAAAACTCTTGACTTTTCTTTGCGGCTACGTTATATTTTGGATGTGGCTACAAAGAAAGGCGGTGAACAAATGGGTATCCACAAAGGCACAAGGCTTACCGAAACCCCAAAGGATAAGTCTTTTCGGTTTCGGATTGATGCGGAAACTGAGCGAAAACTGAATTTTATTTGTGAGCAAACAAATAAAACAAAGTCGGAAGTCGTTCGGGATGGCATTGAAAAGCAGTATGCCGAGATACAAAAATAGAAACAGCCCGCCACCTTGGAAAGTTACGGACTGTTTCTCAAATCACCACAGGTTTCCCCATTGGTAAATCCATTCTATCATCGGGGAAGCCTCAAAGTCAAGAGAAATGAGGTTTTTATTATGCTTACTGTTAGAGAAGCCTGCACATTGCTTTACACACCGAAGGAGATTCTGCTCTCGATGGACGGGTGTCAATACACCATGAAGTATCGGGACAAGAACAGCATCGACGAGATTATGATGGGGTATTTCGGCGACTTTCTTGTAGAGGACATTTCTGCAATGGGCGAGGATGATTTTTACATCACGGTAAAAATGAAACCGATGAAGAAGGAGGATATTGCATGAACGAACTGATGATTTTTAACAATCCCGAATTTGGGCGGGTCAGAACACTGGAGGAAAACGGCGCGGTATTGTTCTGTGGCACGGATGTAGCGCGGGCTTTGGGGTACAGCAACCCACGAGATGCCGTTTCCCGCCATTGCAGGGGGGTCGTGAAACGCGACGGGGTCTCCCTGACCACCAATCAGCGCGGCAAAACAACGGAACAAACAGTAGAGATGTCTTTCATCCCCGAAAGTGACCTTTATCGCCTTGTGTTCAGCTCCAAACTGCCTGCAGCTGAGAAGTTCACAGATTGGGTCACGGGAGAAGTCCTGCCCACGATCCGCAAGAACGGTATGTATCTGCTGCCGAAGGATTATCCCTCCGCGCTGCGTGCGCTGGCTGACAGCGAGGAACAGCGCATGGCGCTGGAAGCTTCCAATGCGACACTGGCGGCGGAGAATGAGCGTCAGGCACAGGTGATCGCAGAGTTTGAACCGATTCGGCAGTATGTGGATATCATTCTGGAAAGTCCGGATGCGCTGGCGACCTCGCAGATCGCCGCCGATTACGGTATGAGCGCCCAGCAGCTGAATAAGATCCTTCGTGACGAGGGCGTTCAGCACAAGGTAAACGGCCAATGGCTGCTTTACAAGAAGCACATGAACAAAGGCTATACCAAGAGCAAGACTTTCCGGTTCACACATTCGGACGGACGCGCCGACACGAAGCTCCATACACAGTGGACGCAGAAGGGACGCCTGATGATCCACAACATTCTTGAGAAGCGCGGCATCGTGGCGATGATGGATCGGGGGCGCGTGTCGTAATGATGAAGGTCGTCAAGTTCCTCGACCAAAGCGAGGATGTACCCATGGAGCAGCACCTTACGCAGACGACGGAAGCTTTTGCCGCAACAGGCAGGACGCTTTCTGAGTTTATCAAGGGACTGTCGCTTTCGGCAAAGGACAACAACAAGCTCATTGATCTGATCCTGGCCCATGTGGAGGAAGCCAAGATTTCCGGCTGGATCGACGGATATCTTGCCGGAATCGACGAATAAGCGCTTGCCACCGGTCGCGTGGTATGGTATAATAAATCAAACAAATATTCGACCTCGCTCTAAGCGGTGAGTGAGAAGAGCCGAGAGGGGCTAACTGACTACGAATTGTAGTTGGTTAGCCCCTCTTTCTTTTTTTCAAAATTTTTGACCGGCCCGAAGTCGCAAAACTACGGGGCCACAGTGGACGCGACCCACGAGAAAAAAGCGAGGTGGCGAAGGAGCAGACATGAAACGCGATTTTTTGGAAGGTCTGGGGCTAGAAAAGGACGTTGTGGATAAAATCCTCGACGAAAACAGCCGGGACATTGGCCGGGAGAAGCAGAAAGCGGATCAGGCCAAGGAGGACTTGGCGGCGGCACAGAAGAATCTTGCCGACCGTGACAAGGACATCGAGGAGCTGAAGAAATCCAGCGGCGACGCGGAGGGCATCCGCAAGCAGCTGGAGGAGCTGCAGGGCAAGTACACCAAGGAAACCGCCGAGTACAAGGCCCAGATCGCTGACCGGGACTATTCCGAAGCCGTTCACAAGGTGATTGGAGAGAAGGGCATCAAATTCAGCTCCAAGGCGGCAGAACGTGCCTATATCGCAGACCTGAAAACCAAGGGTCTGAAGCTGGAAAACGGCGTGTTTGAGGGCTTTGACGAGTGGCACAAGGCTCAGATGGACGCAGACCCCAGCGCGTTTCAGACCGGCAAACCCGCACCCACGTTTGCAAAGCCCGTCGGTACCGGCGGCGCACCGAAAGCGGAGGGCTTGGGCGCAATGTACGCAAAACAATTCAACGCGCAGTATGCGCAGACAACTACGAAGGAGTGATTTGATCCATGTCTTTTGTGACCAATACCGCATGCACCAAGCGGCCTAATTTCCTGGAAAGCGAAGTTGGTCTGGTGCTGAAAACCCGCGAGATTCCCGCCTCTATGGGCGTGCAGGACGGCAATTACAAGATCGTTGCAGCTGGCACCCCTTTCCCCTCCAACGACGGCAACGCTGTTGGTATCGTGTTTGAGCCTGTGGACGTGACCAGCGGCGACATGCCCGGCTCTGTTCTGGTGGCTGGCCGTGTGCTGGCGGAGAACCTGAACATTGCCCAGGCCGCCAAGACCGCGCTGTCCGGTAAGGGCGTTGTGTTTGTGGACACCCCCGCTATCACCCGCGGCTATACCGTGACCTACGACAAGAACGACGGCACCGGCACGCCTCCTGTGGACGGCAACACCTATTTTGAGGGCTCTATGGCCCAGGTCTCCACCAGCTACCCGCTGACCAAGGCCAGCAACAAGCAGACCGGCTGGAGCACCAGCAAGGGCGGCGCTGCTGTGACCGAGGTGGAGATCACCGGCGATGTGACCCTGTACCCTGTTTGGACTGCTAACGGCTAAGTAAGGAGGAAGAAACCATGCCTGATATCCTGAACATGATTTCCAGCGCTGAGCGCCTGGAATTTGCACAGAATCTGTCTGTTGCGCGGCCTGCTTACATCGGCGACCGCATTTTCCCTGACCAGAAGACCGCCAATCTCAAGGCGGAGTATCTGCGTCTGGCTGACGGTGCCAACATCCCCGTGATGGCTACCGTACACGCTTTTGACACCGAGGCCGAGATCGGCACCCGCCCCGTGTTCGAGAAGACCGAGGTGGAGAAGCTGCTGATCAAGCGCAAGATCAACCAGACCGAGCGCGTGCGCCTGATGATCGAGAACGGCGTGAGCGACGAGAACGAGATCATCCGCTACGTCTTTGACGACATGCGCCAGATGGCCGAGGCCGTCAAGACCCGCACCGAGGTTGCCAAGATGGAAGTTCTTGCCACCGGCAAAATGACCATCAACGAAAACAACCTGAATCTCAAGGTGGACTACGGCGTTCCCACCAAGAACACCGGCTACAAGATCGACTTCGGCCCCGATGCTGATATCGTGGGCCAGATCATGGCCGTGGCAGACGATGCCGCTGGGTCCGGCAACGCCCTGACCGAGATCGTGACATCCACCAAGATCCTGCGTAAGCTGGCTGCCAACAAGGGCATCCAGACGCTGATCTACGGCACTGTGGGTGCTGGCACCTATGTCCCCGCTGAGAGAATCCGTTCTCTGTTCGCAGAGCTGTTCGGCTTTGGCGTGATCACCACCAACGATCTGCGCTATAAGACCCAGACCGCCAGCGGCAACGAGGCCACCAAGCGCTTTTTCCCCGAAGACAAGATGGCGTTCCTGTGCAATGGCACGTCTTCCTCCTTCGGTGTTGGCCTGTGGGGCGTGACCCCCGAGGAAGCCGACTACGGCCAGTACAACGAGAAGAGCGCCAACCAGTTCATCACCATTACCCAGTGGGCCACTCCCGACCCCGTGGCGGTGTGGACAAAGGCCAGCGGCGTGTTTATCCCCGTTGTGCCCAATCCCAACGGCCTGTTTATCGCAGCCGACACCAGCAAGTAAGCGCGCCTCCTCCCCGCCCCGATGGGAAACCTGACGGGTGGGGAGGAAACGATATAAAGGAGGCGGAAAGCATGGCATACGCAGATTTTGAATACTACGCCACTGAGTTTTACGGCACGGCCATTGACGAGGACGCTTTCCCGGCTCTGGCTGGTAGGGCATCGGCCTATGTGGACTATGTGACCATGAACCGCGCCAGAAATGTTACCGGCGACGCCATGACAGCCGTGCAGAACGCGGTGTGCGCATTGGCAGAGGTGATGCAGGACGGCGAACGGCTGAACAGCGTGGCTTTTAACGCCGAAAGACCTGTGGCAAGCGAATCCGTGGGCGACTGGTCAAAGAGCTACGGCACGAAAGCGGTATCTGCCGCAGACATGCAGTTGCTTGAGGCCAGAAAGCGGGAGATCGCGGCCATGTATCTGGCACCTTACGGACTTCTGAAAGCAAGGGGGTACGGATCATGTCTATGTTCCCCCACACGGTAACGCTGTACAACGTGACCCGAGAGGTGGACACCGGCACCATGCAGGATGTAACGCGGCTTTATGTGACGGTGCTTGATGGTGTGCTTCTGTCCGCTTCTAAGGCGGCCAACGTCAGGGCCAGCGGCCTTGAGGGAGCCGACGCGGTAAACCTGTACATCCCGTTTTCAGTTGTTGCAAAAGACGCAACGACTGGCAAAAAAAAACGTTATGCAGGGCCGCAGGACTTCTGGAACGCGGAGGAAAAGTCCGGACTGTGGACACTTTCCACCAACGGCAACGGCGGAGAGAGCTTTTTCGTCAAGGGGCGATTTGTCACAGACAACGAGACTGTGGCAAGGGCGCATGACGACTGCTACGAGGTGACGAAGGTGGACATGAAGGACTACGGCGACCTGAAGCATTGGGCCGTGGGAGGTAAGTGATGGGGCTGAAGTTCAGCGTACACACCGAGGGCATGGACGATGTGCGGCGGCAGCTGGCGCTTGCCTGCAGCAAGGCCGAACACGTTCTTGCTATTCAGGTGGAATCCGACACGGTGCCGTATGTTCCGGCGCTGACCGGCTCCATGACCCAGAGGACACGGGCCATCGGAAACACGGTGGTGTATTCGGGGCCCTACGCCAGATACCTTTATTACGGAAAGTTGATGGTCGATCCCGACACGGGAAGCCCGTGGGCCAAGAAAGGCGCGACGAAGGTTCTGACAGACCGAAATCTGGTATTTTCACAAGCCATGCACCCAAACGCGCAGGCGCATTGGTGCGAGGCATCCAAGGCGCAGAACCTTGAAAAATGGGTGCGCGTAGCGCAAAAGGCGGTGGCGAAATATGGCAAATGACAAGCCGAAGAAACTAGTTTCGGCGGCAGAGGAGGACAAAATTTCCCGCGCGATGCTGGTATGGCTGAACACATGGCCGGATAAGCCGGTGGATGTGATCCGGTATGAGTTTCTTCCCGCTGACAGCGAGGGCGCAATGGCGCTTTCCACCATTCAAGGGACATACATCATACGACGCTACATCCTGGGCGGCCATCAAGCGGAGTACCAGTTCAAGGTGATCTACCGGCTAAAGCCGGGCAACAGCAACGACAAGCGCCTGAAAGCCGACGAACTGTTGGACAGTCTGGCAGATTGGGCGGCAGACGGCGGGCCGGACATCGGGGACGACGCACGGGTGGTTCGCGTGGAAGCCACCACGCGCTCCGCATTGTTCGGCGCATACGACAACGGCGACGAGGATCATCAGATCCTCATGAAAATGACTTACGAGGTGATAACAAATGCCTGATAACATTTTTAACACGACAGCGGGCCAGACCATTGACCGTGAGCTTCTGATCGCGTACTTAAATACCGGCACCAGCGTTTCCCCAGAGTGGTCGGCCTTTGGCACCCGCGTGGCGGATTCCAGCATGGAATATGACTGGCAGGAGAGTTCTGAAAAGGACATCCTGGGTACCACCCGCACCACCATGAAGAAGCCCATTGTCACGCAGACCTTTGACCCCTGCTACTTGGACAGCGGAGACAAGGCGCTGACGAAGATTTGGGAGTTGGCTGTGAAGAAGCAGGATGCGGCGGCACTGGCCAATCAAGATGTGCTGATCGTCCACCACTACGCGGGCACCGCAAAGACGGCTGTGTTTGCCGAGCGCTACGAAGGTGCAATGGTGAAGCCCTCCAGTCTCGGCGGCGAGGGCGGCGGCTTTGTGGGTATGCCCATTGACGTTACATACGGCGGCACCCGAACCACCGGCACCGCTTCCGTGACTGCCGGTGTGGTGACGTTCACGGCGGATTCGGAGTAATTGACCGAAGGAGGCGCGAAAAATGAAGGAACTGAAAATCGCAACCGGCGTTGAGACCTATAAGCTGAACGACTCCGTTGAAGTCTCTTTTAACCCCACAGATGCTGCGTTTGGTGAAAAGCTTTTCAACGCGTTTGATACGCTGGACAAGCGTCAGGAATCCTACAAAGCTGAGGTTGGAAAAGCTGAGGGTAAGAGAGAGCTTTTTGACGTATTGCGAAAGCTGGACGGCGAAATGCGGGATATCATCAACGACGTTTTTGAGTTCGATGTGTGCAGCGGCCTTTTCGGAGAGCTGAATGTGTATGCGCTGGCGGAGGGTTTGCCCCTTTGGACCAATCTGCTGTTGGCGATCATGGACGAAATGGACGAGACGGTTATGCGAGAGAAGAAAGCCATGAACCCCCGCATCGCCAAGTACACCAAGAAATACCACAAATGACGTACACGCTGCCGACATCCGTTGAGATCAACGGGCAGGAGTACGAGGTGCGGTCTGATTTTCGGGTCATTCTGGACATCTTGGAAGCCATTAACGACGTGGAGCTGGACGACCAGGAGCGGGCGGCGGTTGTGCTGGATATCTTCTATCCCGGCTTTGAGGACATGCCATCCGACGACTACGAAGAAGCCATTGCAAAGTGTATGTGGTTTATCAACTGCGGGCAAGAAAACGACACCGGGAAGATGCCAAAAAAGCTGGTGGACTGGCAGCAAGATTTCCCCGTGATCGTCGCGCCGGTAAACCGCGTGATGGGAAAGGAAGTCCGGTCGCTAAAATACCTGCACTGGTGGACATTCATTGGGGCGTACCAGGAGATCGGCGATTGCCTGTTTGCCCAGATCGTAGGTATCCGGCAAAAGCTAGCCAGCGGAAAATCTCTGGACAAAAGCGAGAGAGAGTTCTATCGAAACAACCGGAAGCTTGTTGACCTGAAGCAGAGATACACCGAGTGGGAGACTGACAAGATACGGGAGTGGGTGTGAAAAAGCCGCCCCGTCCGGGGCGGCTCTCCCGAAAACCTATTTGTTGGGATAAATAGTAACGGATTCGCTTTTTCCACTGTGGAAACACTGTTGTTGTCGTAAGCGACAAGGGAGAAATCTATTTTTTCCACATCAGAAAGCGGCGTTTCGCAAGAGATAATAAAAGACCCCGTTACCTTTTTTCCTGCCATTGTTGTAATCGGCATTCCAGTGGCACAGTAGCAATGCGAGTCATCGACATAAACATCATCAAGCATATAAATGCATTCGGTATCGCTGGTGTTTTCAATGCTCATTTTGATATAAAAAGCGCCATTTATAAAATCTGGAGCAAAACACTTTTCAATTTTGGCGGTAAAACTGCGGGTGGTTATTGTTAATTCTTCGACTGTGGGCGATTCTCTGCCTGTGGAATTATTGGTTTCCTGCGGCGCATAACCGCCGCTGCAAGACTTTGCCAAAATGGCGATAATCGCGCAAAGCGTGATGACAATAATGACAGCACAGGCGCTTAATGCGCCAACATGCTGTTGTGCTCCGCAATTTGGGCAAAATCTTGCGGTCTTTGCTATTTCAGCACCGCACGTCTTACATCTTACAAGCTTTGCCATTTCTATAACCCCTCCATAAACACAATTTGTGCGTGTGTACAGATTATATCACTTTTGCACAAACAAGTCCACATAAATTAACGAAAGCGTGGTGAGTATATGGCGGCTGACGGGTCTATTGTGTTCAGCACAGAAATTGACGACAAGAAAGCACAGGCGGACTTAAAAAAGCTGGAAGAAAAAATTAAAAAAATAGAATCAGAACTTAGCGAAAGTACCGGGAAGAAAAGCGCAATCGAAAAACAGCTGGAGGACGCCAAAGGCGCTGCAGAAGAAACGCAAAAAACGATTGCCGAATTGCAGGCAAAGCTTAAAAAGACGACGGCGGAAACAGGCGGCGGAGACCCCTTTTCGCAGATGTACAGCAGCCAGATCGCAAGCGCAAAAGCCAGCCTTGATGAACAGAGAACCGCCGTTGACAAGCTGGAAAAGAAATACGATTCGATCACACAAAAAGTGGAAAGTCAAACGGACGCCCTGAACAGCGCAAAAGATGCCGCGGGTGACCTTACTGCAAGGCTGGCCGGTGCGAAACAGCAGACCAGCGGCACAAGCGCGGCGGCGGCGGAAGCGGAAAAGCGCATGGACAAATTCAGTCAGCACGTAAAAACTTTGGCAAAACGTGTGCTGGTGTTTTCGCTGATCACAGCGGGACTACGGGCACTGAAAAACTATTTGTGGGAAGCCATTCAGCAAAACGACGAGGCTGTGGCTGCCATCGCGCGGCTGAAAGGCGCGTTGATGACGCTGGCGCAGCCTATTGTGGAGGTGGTGATCCCGGCGTTTACGGTGCTGATCAATGTGATCACCCGCATTGTGACGGCGGTCGCAAAACTGATCTCCATGTTGTTTGGCACCACGGTCCAGAAATCGGCGGCTGGCGCGAAAGCATTAAACAAGCAAAAAGACGCCATTGACGGCGTGGGCGAAGCGGCGAAGGAGGCCAGCAAGTATTTAGCGGGATTCGATGAATTGAACGTGATGGACAGCCAGGACAACTCTTCGACAAGCGGTGGCGGCGGGTTTGACACCAGCGGCGGCATCGCACCGGACTTTACCAGCATGATAGACGATGGGTTGAGCGCCATTCTGGAACTGTTCACCGGCGCGGCGCTGCTGGCGCTGGGTGCTATTCTGGCGTTTTCCGGAGCCAATATCCCGCTGGGTATTGCATTGATGGTGTTGGGCGCTATTGCAATCTGGGACGCTATTTCTGAAAACTGGGACGCGATAAAAGAAATGCTGCAGGGTCCGCTTGGCTGGGCCGTTTCCATTCTTAGTGTGGCGGCTCTGGTAATTGGCGCTATCCTGATCTTTTCTGGCGCAAATATTCCGCTTGGCTTGGGACTGCTAATTATGGGAGCTATCGGCCTCGCATCTGCTGTGGCGGCCAACTGGAACTACATTGTGGAAGCACTGCAAGGGCCACTTGGATTGGTTGTTGGCTTGCTGGGCGCGGCGCTGTTAGTGCTTGGCATTGTTCTTTTATTTACCGGCGTTGGCGTTCCGCTTGGACTAGGCTTAATTCTGATTGGCGCAACAGGCTTGGCAGCGGCCATCGCACCCAACTGGAACTTTTTAAAAGAAAAGTTGGTTGGATGCTGGGAAAGCATCAAAAACTGGTGGAACACAAAGGTAAAAAAGTTTGTGTCTGAACACTGGTGGGCGCAGCTGGGCTTAAAAATAATCGGTGGCCTTTTGGCGGGGCTAATCAACAAGTGGAAAGTCGTAGTTACTTGGGTGACAAACGCGGTGAAATGGATCACCAACGCTTTTAGCAGCGTACTGAATTTTCTGAGCGGCGGTAAAGGCACGTTTGCCTCACGAAATAATCTTGGCTCCGGTGGTATCGGTGGATACAAGAAGCAAACTATGCCTGCGTTGCGGGCCGTGCAAGTGCCCGCCCTGGCACAGGGCGCCGTTATACCGGCCAACCGGGAATTTCTCGCAGTGCTGGGCGACCAGAAACGAGGCACCAACATTGAAGCACCCGCTGACCTGATCCGGCAGATATTCCGCGAGGAGAGCGGCAATTCCGGCGGCGACATTGTGATCCGGTTTACCGGAGAGTTGGCTCAGTTGGCAAGAGTGCTGACGCCAGAGATCACGCGGCAGCAGCGGCAAAACCAGAGATCGTGGGGAGGTGGAAGCCTGTGAGCGCACCGTATTTCAAGATCAATGGTACGGACATTCTCCGTTTTGTGCGGGAAGAAGGTATGGAATGGTCCCGTAACGACCTTGACAATTCAGAAGCAGGGCGAACCATGGACGGCACCATGCACCGCGGCCGCGTTGCAATCAAGTACAAGGTCAACATTCGCTGCATGGATCTATACCGGAATGAATTGATGATGCTGATGAAATTAATTCTTCCGGAATTTGTCACAGTGGAAACCAATCTGCATCCGTTGTACGAGACGGTTGTGGCGCAGTTTTATTCCAACAACGTGCCTGCCACCGTGACGACGGTAGACCCAAAAACAGGAAAATCGCTGTGGTCTGGCATTTCGTTCCCGCTGGTAGAGCAGTAAGGAGGGCGAAATGCAGAGCACGAACGCAAGATATCAGGAACTGCTGGCAAGCACCCACCGGATGCAGACGCAACTTTACATTGACAATGTAGTCTACGGCGAAGAAAAGATTATGGAGGGGTCTCTTCAAACGAAGAACTCTCTATTCCAGGGGGATATCCCCACTGTGGGCGGGGCGGTGGCCGGGGAGATATCCGTGCAGCTGCTGGGGGTAGCGTCCTCCGGCGTGGCCAGAATGGCTGAATTAAGGCCGCAGGTGCGGCTTGTGGGCGATTCCGGCGAGCCCAGCGAGTGGATCGCGCAGGGGGTCTACAACGTGGACAAGCGGAGCTACAACAAGCAGACCGGCGTGCTGACGCTGCACGGCTATGACAAGATGCTGGCCACGGAGCAGTGGTATACCGGCAGCGTGCCCAGCGGCGGCGTGACGGATATCACCATCGTCAACCGGGTCTGTACCCAAGTCGGGATCATGCTGGACAGCGAGACGGACAGCTTCTTTTCCGCCAGCGGCAAGAACTACAAGGTGACGAAGCCCAGAAACTACACCTGCCGGGAGCTGCTACAGGCCATCGCCGGGTGGTACGGCGGCAACTGGTGCATGACGCCGGTGGGCAAGCTGCGGCTGGTGCTGCTGAACAGTCTGCCGAAGGAGACCAATTATCTGGTGGACAACGGCGGCAATGCCATCACGTTTGGAGGTGACAGGATTCTTGTCGGGTAAGATTTTCGTGGGCAACGGCGCGTCCGGCCTGACGGAGGCGGACAAGCTGCAGCCCTACAGCAAGGTAACGGTGACGGACGGCACCAACAGCTACACGTCCGGCGACAATACGGGACGGGAGCTGACAGTCAATGTGCCGCTGCTGCCCAGCATCAAGGGCGACACGCTGGCGGCGAATATTCTGGCGGCGGTTAAGAACTACCGCTATCAGCCTTACGAGGCCGCTGACGCGCTTTTAGACCCGGCGGCGGAGCTGGGCGACGGCGTGACCGTGGGCGGCATCTACGGCGGAATACACGCCAAGACAACCACGTTTTCCCGGCTGTTCCGGGCGACGGTGAGCGCTCCGGCGGAGGAGGAGATCGACAACGAGTATCCGTACCTGTCCGCGCAGGAGCGGGACGCCGTGCGGCAGAAGAAGCAGACGGCGCAGAACACGGCGGACATTGCTACCAATACCAGCGATATCGAGACAAATGCGGGCGACATCGCCACCAACGCCCGCGCGATCTCATCGATATCCGCAGACATCGCTAATTTCGGTGAGGTCTACGCGACGAAGGCGAGCGTGGCTTCATTGTCGGCGAAGGTGGCCAACATCAGCAAGCTATTTTCAGGCGAGACCTACACGGGGTTAATCTCTACTCCAAGCCTCTACGTCAACGGCGCACAGTATGTAGGCACGGTCATCCGCTACAAAAACGAGGACGGCGTCACCACGTCAAAGCGTGTACTGGCGGCCACATAAGGAGGGCTCAATGAAAACAACCGAAAGAAACACCATTCAGTCCGTCCGGCTGGCGCTGGATCGGATCGAGGTACACGGCAGCGGCAATCTTGACTTGCTGCTGGGGTGCATTCAAGCGCTGGACAGGCTGCTGGCTACAGCAACGGAGGAGACGGAGGTGACGGAAGATGGCTGACAGATCTATCGGCCAGCTGCCGGAGGCTACCACCATCGGCGCAACCGACCTTCTCATCATGGAGCAGGCCGGAACGGCCAAGAAAGTACCGGGCCGGACGCTGCTGGCGTGGCTGGACGGCCACGGCGGCATCGCGGACATTGACTTTAATGCCGACGACACCATGACGATCACCGCTGTGGACGGCGCGGTGTGGACATCGAACAGCCTGCGAGGGCCTGATGGCGTCAGCCCGACGGTGAGTGTGCTGCAAGCGCCCGCCACACCTACCACCCCCACCGCCTATCTTATCACCATCACCGACAAGGACGGAGACCACGCTTTCACATTGTACGACGGGGCCAAAGGCGTCAAGGGAGATATCGGCGTGCACGGCAGCGATGTCAGCGTGACGGTCTCTGACGCGGCGGCGACCGACGAGCACCCCAGCGGCGGAAAGACGCTGACCATCACCGAAACGGTCTATTCGTCCAGCGGCGGCGCTCCGACTGGACACAGTACAAATGCAACCATCTGGAACGGCGATGACGGCTCTTCTATCCAGTCTATCAACCGGACGAGCGGAACCGGTGCGCCCGGCACGACCGACACCTACACCGTTACGCTGACAGACGGCAGCACGACGACGTTCATGGTCTACAATGGCCGGGATGGCGACGGCTCCGGCGATATGACGCAAGCCGTTTACGACCCGCAGGGAAAGGCGCGGGACATCTTCGCCTACGCCGACGCGATCCAAACCGCGCTGAACGCGCATGCTGACAGCATCAGCCTGCACACGTCCGCCGCGGAGAAAGCTGTGTGGAACGCCAAGGCGGACGCGCCCAAGCCCCTTTCCGTGCTCCTGCTGGCGTCCGGCTGGAACGCGGACACCAAGCAGCAGACCGTCTCCGTCAGCGACATGACGGCCAGCGCCAACATTATCGTCAGCGCGGCTCCGGACAGCTTCATGGCCTACGCGCAGGCGGGTATCCGCGGCACGGCGCAGGGCACGGGGACGCTGACCTTCACCTGCGAGACGGTGCCGGAGGAAGCTGTGACCGCCAACGTTATCATTCTGGGTTAGGAGGAGATCGCATGATCCTTAACATGACAGGCCCCGCCACGGGCGGCGGCGCCATTTCCGCGCCCATCATCGGCGAGGACTTCAACTGGTCGGGCGGCGACGGCACGTATCAGGTGCTGGATGATGGTGGTGGAAACTGGCGCATCAAGTTTCTGTCCAGCGGCACGTTCACACCGTTGAAAAACATGGTGATCGATGCATTTTTGTTAGGTGGTGGCGGAGGAAGAAGCTATGTACTCTGCGGTGCTGGCGGCGCAGGCTACACCACCACTGTGCGGTCTGTGGTGCTGACGGCCAATACCGCCTATCCCATCGTGGTAGGCGCGGCGGGCAAAAACATTACTGATGGTAATTTGAACGGTACGGATGGTGGCACAACATCGGCGTTTGCCGCATCTGCACTGGGAGGAAAGGGCTCTAAGAGAGGATATAACGCATCCAAGCAGCCGGGCGCAGACGGTGGCTCTGGAGGCGGTGGTCTGAATGTCAGTGGGGTACATGCCAACTACAGTACCGCCGCTGGTGGTACGGATGGTGGCGACGGTACGACTGCTACAACTGCTGGCGGCAAGGGGCAGGGCACTACCACCCGCGAATTCGGTGAAGCAGACGGCACGCTGTACGCTTCCGGCGGCGGCGATAACCTGACCGCTACCGTACCCAACTCCGGTAACGGCGGTGCTTATAACGTTGAACCTGCCGACGGCATTGTGGTCATCCGGCAGCACAAGGAGGTGACGGCATGAGATATGCGATCGTGACAGGCGGCGCGGTGACCAACGTCATTGTTCTGCGAGAGACCAACGCCGGGGATTTCCCCGGTGTGGTGGCGCTCCAAGACCGCCCGGTGGGTATTGGAGACACGTATAGTGAAGGTAAGTTCTGGCGGGATGGCGCGGAGGTGCTGACCGCCCAGGAAGAAATTGAGCAGTACAAGGCGGCTTTGCAAACGTTAGGGGTGGTGACAGATGAGGACTGACATTATGGCGCAGGCCCAGGCCATTCGGGCCAGTATGGATGCCGCAGCGGTGGTGCTGACGGACGCACAGGCGGCGGCAGCGCCGCTGCTCTACCGCCCGTGGGACGGCAAGGGGGCGGCCTATGCCGCGGGAGACCGGCGGCTGTATGGGGGATACGTCTACAAGTGCCTACAGGCCCACACATCGCAGTCAGGCTGGAACCCGGCGGACGCGCCCAGCCTGTGGGCACAGGTGCTGATCCCCGACCCCGCCGTCATCCCCGCGTGGCAGCAGCCAGACAGCACCAACCCCTACATGACAGGCGACAAGGTGACACACGGCGGCAAGACATGGCGCAGCACCTGTGACAACAACGTGTGGGAGCCGGGTGTATATGGATGGGAGGAGGTCTGATATGTGGCAGTATGTTATTCCGGCCATCAGCGCCATTGTAGTGGCCGCGCTGACCAGCGGCGGCCTGTGGGCGCTGGTAGCCAAACGGGCCGACAAAAACGACGCGGAGCGCAAGATGCTGGTGGGGCTGGCTCACGACCGCATCATCCACCTCGGCATGGTGTACATCGAGCGGGGCTACGTCACACAGGACGAGTATGAGAACCTGAACGACTACCTCTACGCGCCGTATGAGAAAATGGGCGGCAACGGCAGCGCCAAGCGCGTGATAGAAGAGGTGCGCCGCCTGCCCATCCGAAAGGGGGAACAGGCATGACCCGCAGACTGGACTACAAGCGGCTGGAAGCGGAGTACCCCAACCGGGGCAAGCAGACTTACCGGAAACTGATCCCCATGACGGGGCTGCTCCAAAAGAACTACGGCAAGGAGCTGGACTGTACGCTAACCTCGCTGGCCTGCATCTACGGAGCGCGGTGGTACGGCACCATTGAGCACATCGCCACCAAGCACGGCTATGACGGCGACAGGAAGGGCACGAATCCTCTGACAGTTAAGGCTATCACCAAGGAGCTGCTACGGGTGCTGCACGAGCCGGGAACGCCCCGCAGTGCCTACGGCAAGGTGGTGGGCTGGAACCGGCTGACGGCCCGCAGGCTGGCGGAACGGGGCATTCCCGCCGTGCTGAACCTGTGGGACGACGGTCGGGGCTACTACCACGACCACAGCGTGGTGCTGGTGGGCGTGGAGGAGTACCAGCGGGCAAAGTTCCTGCTGGTGCTGGACAACTGGCATGAGACGGTGAGCTTGGTTGACTACAACAAGCTTTCCGCCGTCTCAAGCCTGAACTGGGTGGAGCCATGAGCGGCAAGCGGGTGAAGAAAAAGCGCAGGACGCCCACCACCAAGAAAATCCTGTGGCTGTGCCTGCTGAACGGCCTGCTCTGGGTGTGGTGCAGCTACGCGCTGGCGTTTCTGGCGGCGCTGCGGCCGGTGGAAAGCGGCGAGATCATCAACATCGCGGAATCACTCAGCACCGCGGCCATCACGGAGATCATCGGCGTGGTGCTGGTGTATTGCACAAAGGCACTGTTTGAAAAACGGAAAGACTTCGGAGAAGTCGGAAAGGATGTAAACGATGAATAATGCTATGTATTGGGTGGAACTGATCGCGGCGATTCTGGGCGGTCTGGCGGTGTGCATCCCCGTGGTGGCCCGTCTGGTCGTGGCGGTGCAGACCGCCGTAAAGGAGAAGAACTGGCCGCAGATCGTGGATATCGTCCTGACACTGATGACGGACGCGGAGGGCCTGTTTGCCGACGGCGCGGCCCGCAAAGCGTGGGTTATGCAAAAGGTAGAGCAGGCCGCCAAGAGCGTCAACTACGATTACGATGACGCCGCCAGACAGAAGGTCAGCGACATGATCGACAAGATCTGCGCTGCGGCGAAGGTGGTCAACGGCGAGGGGAAAGCGGACTAAGAGGTGACGCCCTATGAAGTCTGTATCTCAGATGCTTGCCCCAGTGGAAAAGCTGGCGGGCGAGCGAGAAACCGGCACTGGGAACAACACCACGGTAAACAAGTACTGGAACGCTATGGGTGTGGCGTACTGCGGGTACACCATCTGGTACGCCGACCGGCAGAGCGGAAAGCCGTATCTGCTGGACGGCTGCCAAAACCCGGCGTGGTGCCGTTCTCTCGGAGAGTGGTTGACGGCCAAGGGATGGCGGCTCAAGGACAACAGCAAGGCGCAGAAGGGTGACATTGCCTTTTATTGCGAATACAACCAGAAAGAAAGCCGCTGGATGTACCAGCATGTGTTTTTCATTTACGAGAAGCTTGACGGTACGACCTTTATCACGCTGGAAGGAAACAATATGGTGTTTTCCACTGCAGAAAAAGCCAAGTTGTCTACGGCGGGAACTGGCGCCTTTGAGGGAATCGGCTATAAAAAGCGCGTTATGCCCACCAGCGGAACGTGGGCGATCTTTCACCCATCCTATGGAAAGGAAGAAGCTATGGAAAAGAGAGTTTATCTGTCTCCCTCCAATCAGAAGAGCAACACTTACGCCGTGGGCAACACCACGGAGGATGTGCAGTGCGGCAAAATTGCGGCAGCGTGCAAGACGGCGCTGGAGCGCAGCGGTGTGAAGGTCATGGTCGGTCAATATGACACCATGGCAAACCGATGCAAAGCATCCGACAACTTCATGGCCGACCTGCATGTACCGATCCACACCAACGCCGCCAACGGAAAGGCCAGCGGCACGCGGATTTTTTGCTATCAGCTGGACAAGTCCAGCGAGGGGTACAAGGCGGCAAAGGCTGTGTTTGATGTGCTGGCTCCGGTTACTCCGGGCACCAGTGAGAACATCAAGGCCAACCCGTCGCTATTCGAGGTGAAAACACCTGCCGCTCCCACCGTTTACATTGAGGTGGATTTCCACGATGTGCCAGATGTGGCGCAATGGATCATCAATAATACCGAACTAATCGGTGAGACCATTGCAAAAGGAATCTGCAATTACCTTGGTGTGACCTTCAAATCGGCCAACAAACCCACCACGGCCGGGAATGTAATTTACCGCGTGCAGATCGGCGCATTCAGCGTAAAAGCCAATGCGGTTGCATTTCTCAAGGAAGTGCAGAAGGTGTACCCGAACGCGTTTATTACAAAGGCGACGAAATAAAAACTTGCATCTGAGCGAGGCGTGAGGCTACGATCCGCCGTCCTCCTCCTCCGCGCAAGCTCCGCAAGCTCACGGCGTGGGAATCAGCATGAATCCGACACATCGTGATATCCGGGCAAAGTTGCAGTCTATGGCGCCCCAGCGGGCGGTGAGTTTCATCGCCGGTCTGGGATTGCCAAGCGACGAAGCATTTTTCCTGATCGAGTGCGACGTAAAAGGCAAAAGCTACGCACAGCTATGCACACAACATTATGTTACGCCGGAATACATCAACCGGCGCAGACGACGCGCTTACGGAAAAATCGCAGACCATATAAAGAATTTATAGTCAAAAGACCAAACAATGACCATTTATCGGCCATTTGTTTGGTCTTTTTTCTTTTATACTGGAAGAAGCAAGGAGGTGCGGACATGAGCAACAGAGAGCGATTGATCGAGTGCGGATACACAGAGGAAATGGCAGCGGATATTTGCCGACTGTATGAAAACGACGAATCAGGTCTCTCTATGTTTGTCCACATCATCGAACTGTTTTTCGATGACAGGCGGGAATATGTATAGCTATTTCAACAAAAATCCACGAGGCAAAAATGTGGGGGACTGCACGGTAAGGGCAATCTCAAAAGCCACAGGGAAAGAGTGGGGCGAAACGTACCTTGCTATGGCGGTGCAGGGTTATCTGGAAGGGGATATGCCGTCGGCCAACGCAGTGTGGGGTGCATATCTGCGGCGAATAGGCTACCGGCGGTACATTGTGCCGGACACTTGCCCGGATTGCTACACGGTCGGTAGGTTCGCCGACGACCACCCGGAAGGGACGTTTATCCTTGCGCTATCTGGGCACGTCGTGTGCGTTCAGGACGGCGTGATTTACGACAGCTGGAACAGCGAAAACGAAATTGTTTTGTATTACTGGAAAAAAGAAAGTGAGGCGTAACAATGGCATTTAACTCGTATTTCAACCCTTATTACCCGCAGCCGATGCAGGACAACCTCGCCCAGCTTCGGCAGCAGCAGATGCAGACTATGCCACCGCAGATACCGCAGATGCCGCTCATGCAGAACCCGGTAGCGCAGGGCGGCGTGCAGTGGGTGGCTGGTAGGCCGGAGGCGGAAAACTGGCTGATCGCGCCTAACTCCGCCATTGCGCTGTGGGACAGCACGGCTCCCGTGGTGTACCTTAAACAGGCCGATGCAAGCGGCAAGCCGACGCTCAAGACGTATGACCTTGTAGAACGCCTTGCAAGCGCCTCTGACGCGCAGAAAACTTACCCTCCGGAATATGTGACCCGTAAAGAGTTCGACGCGCTGGCGGCACTTGTGGGCGAAATAAAGGGGAAGAAGAAACGCAAGGTGGAGGAGGAAGAGGACGATGAGTAACAATCCGTTTTTCAATGCGTTGGGCGGCGGACAGATGCCGGGGTCGATGAACGGCTTTCCTCAGCTTTTGCAGCAGTTTAAGCAATTCAAAGCGAACTTTAAAGGCGACCCAAAAGCGGAAGTAGAGAAAATGCTACAAAGCGGCAGAATCTCACAAGACCAGTTGAACAAGATACAGTCAATGGCGAATCAATTTCAGGGGCTTTTCAAGTAATCAAAATCGTGGCCACGGTTTGATATAAATATTTTTTCAAAAGGAGTGATACTATGTCTCTTTCCTCTGACAGCACCATGCTGACTATGCCTGTGGCTCCTGCCAACGCCGGCAACGGTAACGGCTTTGGCTGGGGCGGTGATGGCGCGTGGTGGATCGTGCTGTTTCTCATTTTCGCTGCGTTCGGCGGCTGGGGTAACGGCTTTGGCTTCGGTGGCGGCGGCAACGGCGTGATGGACGGTTATGTTCTGACCTCTGACTTTGCCAACATCGAGCGCAAACTGGACGCGGTGAATAACGGCATCTGTGACGGCTTCTACGCCATGAATACCGGTATGCTGAATGGGTTTGCCGGTGTAACGCAGGCTGTGACCAGTGGTTTCTCCGCTGCGGAACTGGCGCGCTGCAATCAGCAGGCCGCTTTGATGCAGCAGCTGACCGCCATGCAGATGCAGAACCAGGAGTGCTGCTGCGAGAACCGGGCGGCTATTGCCCAGGTGCGGTACGACATGGCGACGCAGGCGTGCGATACCCGCAACACGGTCAACACCGCTGCGCGTGACATCATCGACAACCAGAACCAGAATAGCCGCGCCATCCTTGACTTCCTGACGCAGAGCAAGATGCGCGATCTGGAAAGTGCCAATCAGGAGCTGCGCCTTGCCGCTTCTCAGGCTGCACAGAACAACTACCTGATCTCCCAGCTGCGCCCTTGCCCCACCCCGGCTTACATCACTTGTAATCCTTGGTCGGGCAGCAGCTATGGCGGATGCGGAACCGGTTGCGGCTGCTGAAAACTGCATAGCATCAGCTGTTCGGAATTTCCGAACTGTTCAGCCCCGTGCTGATACTGACACCAACGCGGCGGGGCTTTGGCTCCGCCGCTGTATTTTTTGAGAAAGGAATGATATAAATGGCAGAATTTACTTCTGTGGCAATTCAGACTGTTGCCGCCAGTCAGAATGTTCCGCTAACTGAAACTGCGGTCAATAGCAAGCCTTGCATCGTTCACCGTCCTGGCGCTGGAATTGTAACGTTGCGGGGGTTAACCAACCAGTGTAAAGCCCGATTCCGCGTCGCTTTTGGCGGCAACATTGCTATCCCTACCGGAGGCACGGTGGAGGCGATCAGCGCAGCTCTGGCGATTAACGGTGAACCGCTGAACAGCGCGACAGCTATTGTTACGCCTGCGGCGGTGGAAAACTACTTCAATATCTACGTCAGCACCATCGTGGAGGTACCGCGCAACTGCTGCCTGACTGTGGCAATGGAAAACACCAGCACGCAGTCCGTCAGCTTTGCCAACTCCAACATGGCCGTTGACCGAATTTCTTGAAAGGAGCGATAACATGAGCATGAAAGCATTAAACGATATCCGGGATATGCTGTGCGAGGAACTGGACGAGCTGGCTCGCAAGGGCGAGCTGGGCGCCGGTGATCTGGAGATCATCCACAAGGCCGTTTCTTCCATCAAGAACATCGACAAGATCGAAATGTACGACGGCGGCTATTCCCGCAGCGGCGATTGGGACGCCGACATTCGCGGCACTTACGGGCGGGGCAGTTCTTACCGTGGCCGCCACCGCGATTCTATGGGCCGCTATAGCCGGGATGACACCCGGGAGCATATGCGCCGCCAGCTACAGGACATGATTCGCGACACCGACGATGACAACGTGCGTGAAGTTCTTCGGCGCTGCATGACGCAGATGGAGAACATGTAAGGGGGTGCGCCCCCGTGATCGACGAGAAGGAAGTGCAGCTATGGATTAGTAGGCTTGAAACCGAAGAATCCAGCTGGAGCAACTATGAAAAGTTAGCCGCGTTATACACCATCGCAAATCAACACAAAAAGGTAAGCCTTTCGGAAATGCCGGTCATGTACTCCGCCGCGCCCGCTCCAGAAATGCAGTTGGTAGGCGAGTACGGCGACAGCCCGTTTTTACAGGCGGTTGCCAAAGTGTCGCCGGAAAAGGCGTGGGGCGTGATGGATGAGTTGATGGATGCGCTGATTATTTCAAATAGTCGGGTGTATAATAGTGTGATGGCGAAGCTGGGGCGGTAAAATTGTTAGTAATTTGCTAGCTACCCGGTGAAAACACGCAGGAACAAGGAAACATTTTTTGAGAAAAACTTGCAATATTGCCGTGTATTTCTGAAGAATATCAACTTGTGCTCGACTTTTGATTGCTGGCTATGCCTTTTAAGCAGGGTGTCCGGGGTTCGAATCCCCGACGGGGCACCAAGAAAATCCTCGTAACCATGCGGATTACGGGGATTTTTCTTTTTCTGCTATTTTTGCTTTGTTAGTAACGCGCTAGCAACCGCACCAACCAGCGTTTCGGCGTCAATGTGGGTGTAAACGTCGGCGGTGGTGGCATAATTGGCATGGCCAAGAATTTTTTGCAGATATTCAGGGGCAAGACCTTCCTTGACTGCGCGGGTGGCGTAAGTGTGCCGCGTGGCATGGGGGGTCTTTTTTTCTATCTTGAGCTTTTCCAGCAAGGGGTAATATTCCCGCCTGCGGAAATTGGCAGGGACTTTTTGCCCTTCGTAACCAGAAATTAGCAAACTGCCGTTTGCTTTTTTTGCAAAGTATGCAAAATATTCTTGCCCTTCTGGCCGGATGGGGATAATGCGGTTTTTGCCCGCTTCCGTCTTTTCGCCGCCGATCACATAATCGCCGTGATAATCTTTCAGTGGTAAGTTGAACAGTTCGCCAATGCGCATGCCGGTGGCAAGGAGCATGAGGATGATCTTGGCGGTATCGCTGCCGTCCTTTTCCAGCTTTTTTATCTCGGCGGCGGTAAACACGTCCTTTTCTTTTTTGACGTTTTCCGGAAGCTTCACAAACCGGGCAAAGTTGGTGGTGCAAATCTCCTCCCGCACGGCCCATGTGGACATCTGGGTAATGAGCTGCTTGTACTTGTTGACGGTGGAGTGGCTTTTGCTCATGTGCTGGTCGATCACAGCTTGAAAATCGGCGGTGCGCAGACTGCGGAATTTCTTATCGTGCAGCGGTTGAAAGATCACATAAGCGCGTTCGTAAGTCTCAATGCCCTTTTCACCAATCTCACGGTAATGCTCCGCTTTCCACTCTGTAAAGACTTCCGCGAACGTCATGTTGTACCGCTCATCCAAGTCCTTGCCGGAAAGCTTTTCCAAGGCCGCAAGAGCGTCCGTTTTCTTCTCGTAGTATCCGACGATGACCTTGTTTTTCGCGGCCACCCACGGCCTTGTACGGCGGCCTGAGAGCTTATAAACAGTCCCTGCTCCGTTGGGACGCTTCAACGCCTTGCGGGGCGCTGTGGCCTGTTTCTTGCCGCACCAGGGGCAAAACACCGCGCCGTCCGGTATTTCTTTTTTGCAGCTCTTACATTCCACGTCTATTTTTCCTTCGGTGCAATAAATTTACCGTATCGCAGGGCGCTCAAAAACGCAGATACGATCACACCAGCGCCGACAGCCAGCAGAATGATGACGATCCACGCCAAAGTGCTGGCCTGTTTGCCCTGAATAAGGCCGACGTTGGGCAACTGATAGTCAAACGCCACATAGCCGATTAACGTCATTAGCAAAACCACAGCAAGGACGGAGATACTGTAAAGCGATATTCGCATACGCTTCTCGGTCTTGGAAAGCTGTTCTATCCGTCCTTCCAGATTTGCCATTACCAGCTCCGCTTTGTGATCGCGTTCCATTTGTTCTATTTGATCTTCCGGCAGAACATCCGGCGTGATGCTAAAATACTTGTCCAGCGATACACCACAGGCCCGGCATATGTTGCCGGAGTTATTTACAGTTGGCGTTTTGGATGTAGATGCAAAAAAGTTTTGCACACTGGAAAGCGGCACGTTGGAATTGTCTGCAACGTCCTGATTGGTCATTCCTTGTCGGTCTCTGGCCTCTCTGCATATATCCTGTAAAGACTTGCTCATTTTCTGCTCCTCTCCCCATTGTTGGGTAGGAAATACCCGAATGTCGGCATGTCTAGTTTTGTCGAATGCCCGTCTTCGGCATTGACCTACCCAAGTTGTTGTTGCTACCCTGTTTTTGCACGGCGGGCATGGTGGGTGCCCGTCGGGAAAAGCCCTCCGCCGTTGTTGCGGAGACGGCGGAGGGCTTACACAGGCCAGTTATAATGATGGGACATGAGCGGAGCGCCTCCCTTGACAATAGTGGTCTTTCACAAAATTATACCACATCTAGCGGTTGCAAAACAGTTAAGGTTATGTTACAATAAGCACACAAATAAAACGCTTGTTCTAACGCAGGAATTTGGATGGAGGAAAGGAAGCATGACGGAACAGGTACATAAGATGCAGAGCAACAAACGCGATTCACAAAACATCCGGGAGAGATTAAAGAAAGAGGTTCTGAATCTTTCCGAAGATCAGATCGAATACGTTCTTAGGAGGCTGCGTAATGAAATCTTATAAGATCAACGGCCAAGATTGCGGCAGAGATAAAAACGGCGTTTTTCACTGCGTATGCGGCAAGTGCAAAGAAACCGACTCAGCGGCAAAGGGAAATCACTGCCGCGACAGCTGCGACGATGGCCGCAATGGCGGAAACGGGAAAGGAGATAAATGTGTTCCAAACGAGATCACAACTTAAAAATCGCATCCGGTTTTTAGAGGGGAAAGTAGGTGCATTGGAACAGGCGCTAAAGCTATCAGACGAAAGCGGCCTGAAAAAATGCCGAGGCGTTTTTTGTATTGGATGCACTCACGCCGTCTGGTATCAGCACGGGGATTTTTCAAAGAAAGTCATCGGGTGCGACGTTGACATACCGTGCAAAGATTTTTCAAGAACCGCAGGAACATACGCAACCAGAATCGAATGACTGTATAAGCGCGACGATCAGACTTAAGACAGCAATAAACGTGGTGATGGCATATGGCACCCAAAAGTTCCGTCCATCGCGGCGGCGCTGTTCGACATAGGCTTTCCCCTCGATGTCGATTTTGTAACCCACGGTCTTGTAATCTTTTACTCCGTTTTCGTTGGATATTTCAGTTACCGAGGAAATGTATTTTGCGATCAACAATGCCGTTATATACGGGCTTTGCTTTTCGTTTTCGTGCTCACCCGTGATCGCGTCAATTTCTTTGATCGTCAGTTGCCCCTTTTTGTATAATGCGGTCAACAGTTTATAGGTTGTCTTTTCAAACATATTACGCACTAATCACAATAGCTTTTTGGCACCCTCAACGACAATAAGCAGTTTTTCACACTGCTCGTCGGAAAGGCCGTCAATCACATCCAAAAGCGCCTGTTTTGCAGGACTGATACTTTCGCGCTCACCGGTTTTGGTGAGCGCTTTTTTTGCGCCCTGCTGATCGATCAGGTCACGGACAAGGGCGATGTCCGCCTGAAGCTCTGCGGTCTCTGCTTCCGTGGTTCCCTTGTTTAGAAGAATCACCTCGGGTGTGGTTTCCAGCAAAATACACATTTTGGCGGCTTCTTCGGGGGACGGTGGATTTTTAGGCTTGGGCTTATTGCTCCAGCCTGTGACCCAAGTTTTTTGTGTGGGCCGCCCCATTCTTTCGCAGAAAACGACGTTACTTCTGCATTTTTCTTTTATTAACGGAAGGACAACCTCCAAATTAAGCTTAACGGTTTTTCTACGAGACATAAACAAATAATCCTTTACAGAGTTAAAAAATAAAGCTATAATAAAAGAAAGGAGGTGCGTAAAATGGAAAACGAGTACAGGTGCATTAAAATATTGGATCAGGACTTTCTTGTTCCAAAAACGCAAACGGCAAGCGAAGACACTTGCTTAACCATAAACCTTATGATGCAGCGGGCTTTTCTTTCTATTGGTTTGCTTTCTTCCGCTGAAAAATGCAAAGAAACCTATAGGTTTATTTTAGAATGCTGCCAACTGCTTCTATCATACGATGAAAAACACCTGGTTCCCAAAGCTCCTCAAGACGATGAGAGGCAATAACATCCACTCCCCAGACAATAATGTTTACGCACCACTTTACAATAGTGGGGACTTGTTTTTTTGTGTGAGATTGCACAAGTGTACTGGGAAATGTTATCCAAGACAGAGGATTGAGCGTGTTCTTCAACCTGAACCGGTATACGCTGATCGCAGAACAAAATAGGTTTTCAACTATGCTTTCGTATGATCTTTCCACGACATGGAACGCAACATTTTCTCCGGCCAGTTTCCCTGTTGCAAAGATTTTATGTATCCCCGCTTTTTTCCAAAGATAGTCTATTGTCGCGCCACTATATTTTAGTTTCTGCTTTTGCGTTAGAAATTTGCCGTAGTAATGCGACGTTGCCAGCAGCCGGAAGAGGTTTTTCAGGAATGTAATTACCACTCCGATTGCCAGAACGATAAAAAACACTTTCATATGCTTCTCCCCGCCTCTTTTGTGCATTTGCCACAAAGGGGCGGCTTTATTTATGGCTACTTTTATAGCGCTAAAAATTACATCTATGGCTTGACAGCTATAAAAAATAAAGCTATAATAGTCGTGCAAGCTTAATCAAGGCAACAAAAAACCAAACCCCCATCGGGAATCTCCGTTTTGCGGGCTTATAGCCAATATTTTGTTAGCTGACACTTACATAATAACGGTTGGTATAGCGTTTGTCAAGATTAAGTTCTTAATCAAACAAAGGAGGTGTAAACGCTTGACACTAAAGGAACTTCGGGCAAAAGCAGGTTTGCGGCAAGTTGATGTTTCCAAGAAGATGCGAACGACGATCATCGCCGTGTCAAATTGGGAGCTTGGCAAAAACGGGATTGCCCAGAAGTATCACAAAAAGCTGGCAAGGCTTTACGGCGTGACGGTGGCGGACATTGAGGACGCCGTGCGGTGTACGGCGGAGGGACGGAAAGAGAAATGAAACCGTTTATCAAAATATTTTTATCTCTCTTAGCGGCATTTGTGATAGGAGTTGCAATCCCTGTGGGCATTGTTTTTGTTGCAGAGTTGATTGTTGGATCGACGGATGGCGTTTTGTTTGGCGTTGTGTTTGCTCTTCTGTTGCTCCTGGCAATAGCCGCAATTTTGTCGATTGCATTGCGCTAAGAGAAATAACGAAACAAAGGAGAATGAAAAATGAACTATCTTAACAATCCGGCTCTTATGAGCTGCTGCCCGCTCAATGACTTTGATACGGTCAAAGTTGAGAAGCGCATTGTGCTGGAGGACACGGAAGCCGAGAAGGCCATTGGCGTGGGAGAACAGCCTGAGCTTGGCAAGACGTACCAGTGCAAAGAAAAGTGGGTGCTGCTCAAGGGCTATCTTCCGGTTGGGTATTACGCAACAGAAGATCAGGCGCGGGCCGCTTATGAAAAGCTTGTAAGCGAGTTCAACGAGCAGGGACACGTTTTCTGCGTGGAATGATGAAACAAAGGAGAAAGAATGATGAAGTACAGCAACCCCGAATATCAGGCGCTTGAACGGGAGTTTTTGGCCCGGCCTGACGCCTTGTGCGAACACAAGAATCCGCTGGAATGCGATTGCAAGAGCTGCCCGCGCCATGACCTGTGCGAGCAGCTGTGCAACTACTAAGTCAAAGGAGAATGAAAAATGATTATTGCAGCATGGCGGAGCGGGTGCCATATCGCCGCCGATGCGCAGAAGGTGGCGGACGAGATCGCTGCTATCGGAAGCTCGGCAACGACCGCTCAAATTCTGGACAAGGCACGGGATGAAACCACGGAGCTTCACAAGTGCTTTGACTGGAACGACACCACCGCCGCCGAAAAGTGGCGGATGCATCAGGCCAGAAAAGTGGTTTGCAGTCTGGTCATCCGGGGGCAGGTGGAGACGCTGAAGCCGGAAGTCCGCGTGTTCTACAAGACGGACAGCGACAGCGGCTATAAGCCCACTGTTCTGATTATGCAGGACAAGGACGAGTATCAAAAGCTTCTGGACAGAGCGCTGGCAGAACTGAGCAGCTTCAAGACCAAGTACCAGACGCTGGCGGAGCTTGAGGGCGTATTTGCCGCCATCGACCAATTGGCGGGGTAATATCCAAGCGGTAAGCGGAAACAGGAGCATATAGCTCTTGTACTGCATAAGCAAACCAACCAAACCACATTACATAAAAAAACAGGACAGCGCAGAAAAGAACAGTATACCGCACTATATGCTTCTGTTTCTGCTTACCGCAGAAAAACACCAAACATAAGGATAAAACACCAAAACACGCTAAAACACCGCAGAACAAAACAGCATCGTGCGCTTGCTGTGGCTTATGAAAGCCACATAAACAGCAAATATCTCGACAGCAAAAAACGCTGTAGCAAAGAACTTATCAGAAAAGAAAACGATACTAAAAAACATCACAGCAAAGTATATCATAAGTCACATCAAGCGCACGAAACGAAAAAAGGAGAATGAAAATGAAAAAGGAACGCGTTATTGAAGTCCAGCCTGTAAAAATCGAACAGGCCACCATTTTGATCGAGGGTGACGGCGACCTTGTCTTGAATAAGATGAACGCCCGCACCGTCCGCGAGTTGACCGCCGCTCGCGACGGAAAGAAAACTACCAGAGAAGTCCCCAATATTTGGGAGGACATTGCAACCGCGATCCACTGGCGTGATGGATACCCCGTTGAGGATACTTACCGCGATATGTCTGAGAGTGTTTTGCTTGATATGCTTAAAAACAACGCGCCTTGCATCACCGGTTTTGGGCTGAAAAAATCATTTCTTCAGGCTGTTGTAAGAAACGAGATTGACACATACGCCACGAAGTTTGACAACGCTATGAACGTGACGGTACGGCTTGAGCCGATCAAGTTTGCTGAACATCATGTCGATAAAACGCTGATGTCCCCAAAGCGTGGCGCACCCGTGCTGGTCTACATCAACCGTTTTTCCGGTTGGAAATCGCAAATCCACATCACCTACACCGAGAACGTTTACACGCTTGACCAGATCGTGAACATCATCAATATGGCTGGGTTTGGCCTGGGCATTGGTTCCGGACGGTCGAGCGGCTACGGAAGATATCACGTCGTTGGCGTGGAATAAAATGGAGAAGCCCTGTCCGGTGTAGCAGACCGAACAGGGCCGAGAGAAAGGCAAGAGATATGATCGAAACATTGAGTTTGAACCAGGCGGCGGAGTACCTGCGCGGCCACGGTTTCCGGATCGGGAACGTGGTTCTGGCAAACGGACTGGAACAAGGCAAGTTCGAGTTTGGCTTTTGCATCGTCAACGATCAGGGCCGACGGTCGTTCCAGATCTTCCGGGCGCTGCTGGACAAATGGATCGCAGAAAGGACGGTGTAAACATGATCGCCTACATCATGATCATCATCGGAGCGCTGACGGTCTCGGTGCAATTCATGCACCTGATAGACCGGCTGGAAGGGAGGCGGTGATGAACGGCAAGAGAAACGCCTATCAGAAGGCGTATTACGCGGCCAACAAGCCGTATTTTGCCGCGTACCGCAGGAAAAATTCCGTGCTGATCGCCAAGTATGCCAGCGGATATTATCGGGAGAATCAGCGCCGGTATGCGGAGGAACAGCGGTTTTTGCAAGAGGCCCGCATGCGTCTGGGCTGGTCACAGGAGGCGGTGGCCCACAGTGTCGGCGTGAGTCAGGCGACGATCACACGGCTGGAGACCGGGGCGCAGCCGCTGGAGACCTTCCGCAAGCGGGACAAGCTGCTGGAGGTGCTGGGGGTGGTGGTATGAGCGTGATGCTGGAGCACCAGATCGTGCCGCAAAGCCCCTGTACGCCGGACTGCCCGGACAGAAGCGGCGACTGCATGCTGCACTGCTCCCACGGGTACGCCGAGTATCGGGCGGCGCGGGACAAGGTGTATGTCGCACGGGCCGCAGCCGCCGAGGCTTCGCGGGACGCCAGCGCCGGAAAGCGGAAAGCTTCCGTGAAGAAGGCCAGAATGAAGCACAGGCACAAGAGATGATTTTGCGGGTAACGCCCGCTGAAAAGGAGGAATTATTTTGCAGATCGAAAACCGAGAAGAGGCCCAGCGGTCTATCTTGCAGATGTGCCGGGGCGCCTTTCAGGAGCGCGTGGACTACGAAATGCCGCACCTGATGGAAAACATCTTCGACCCCAACACAGCTGCCAAGGCAAAGCGCAAGGTGACCATCACGCTGGAGCTTTGCCCCGACGACACCCGCCAGAACATCGTGGTCAACTGTCTGGTCAAGACGACGCTGGCCCCGTCCAACCCCGCTACCACGATGCTGTACGCCGTAGACGAGCATACGGTGGTGGAGATGGTGCCGCAGATTCCCGGCCAGATTGCCGTTGACGGCAGCGAACAGGAAGCACCGGCCCGCTTGAAGCTGGTCAATTTCGAATAAAAAGGAGAAAGAACCATGTTAAAGGAAGCTATTGAGAAGATCGAGGAACTGGCAAAGCCGGAAATTTTTACGGAGGCATGCGGCAGGTCTTATGTGGTAGACAAGGACGGCGAGGCGCGGGAGATTATCCCGGAGGCGGTCTATCAGGTCTGTCTGGAACTGAACAGTCTGGACGCGCTGGTGCAGATGGTCAGGACGGAGGGCGTCCGTGGTGATCGCAGTGCGGACAAGCTGTATCTGTCCGTGAAGGATCACATGACCGTGGCCTGCTTCGGCCATCCGCAGAAGGACTTGCGGGAGGAGCGCATTTTCTACTACGAGGCGCAGGCGAAGGACGTTCCCGGCTGGGACGGCGAGGTGAAGATGGCTTTTGACAAGGCGGCTGTGGCCTTGCAGACCCGTTTTCAGGATGGCGGCGACCGCGATTACACGCTGACGTTGCTGAGCCAGATCACTTGCGGCGCGAAGGTCACATACAACGACATTGGCGTAGCAACGACGGTAGTCACGCAGAAGGGCGTAAGCCTCCAGCAGAACAGCACCATCCGCCCGCTGGTAAAGCTGCGGCCTTACCGCACCTTCCAGGAGGTGGAGCAGCCGGAGGGTCTGTTCCTGATCCGCATTGACGAGCGGGGCATCACCTTCACGGAAGCGGACGGCGGCATGTGGAAGCTGGAAGCCCGCAAGACCATCAAGGCATATCTGGAGGAAGCGCTGAAGGATATGATCGACGATGGCCGTGTGGTCGTGATGATGTAAGTAAAAAAAGCCCCGGCGGAGCTGGCACTCCGTCTGGGCGGGCAAAACCCTTAAAAAAGATTTTACAAGCTTATGATAGCGGCTTTTTGGCCGCCTGTCAAGAGGAGAAGCGCATGTACCGATGCAATGAGACCGGGCGGGAGTTTGAGGAACCCCGGTACGATCCCGACTTCTGGAACAAAGGCGACGGGGCGAAGGTGTGTCCCTGCTGCGGCGACACCGACTATGACGAGGTGTTTGAGTGCGATATCTGCTGCGCTCACGTGACGTGGGACGACGGGCATGTTGGAAGCAAGTATGGAAACAGCTTCCTGTGTCCTGCCTGCCGGAAGGTCGCCATCGTCAACCTGTTTGAAAAAGGCGCTCAGGAGTTGGGCGACACGGAAGAAGCTTGGCTGGACGACGTACTGGACGGCGGCAGCTGGGCGGATTTGAAGAAACGTTATAAGGAGGCAAAGACAAATGGCACTGCTACCCTTTGAAGAACTGATTAAGGTCGATGTGAGACCCTTCTGCGAGACGCGGAAGGCCAAGGACGACAACGGAAACGTGGTGGATATCCCCTATCTGAACTGGGCCAAGTGTGTGAAGCTGCTGCACGAGAACGGCGCGAAGGACGTATGGTTTACACCCCGCGTCTGCCCGGAGACAAAGACCTATCTGTGGCCGCAGGCGGACGTGACCACCCGGAAGGGCTACAAGACGCAGTGCTGGTTCGTCAGCGTGGAAATCCACATCGACGAGCTGGTGTTCAACATGGACACGCCGCTGCTGAACGGGGCGCTGGTGGTCTATGAGGACACGCTGAACCAGCTGCGTATTTCCAACGCGCAGGCCCGCGCCTTCGTGAAGGGCGTGGCGCTGCGGACGGGGCTGGGCTTCGACCTGTGGGCCGAGAGCGGCGACGGGGACGACGGCGAGGACGATCTGAGCCGCCACAGCATCTGGGCCATCCGGGAGCGGCTGGAGCGGGCCATTACCGCCAAGGAAAAGGCGGGGCTGGATCACAAAGACCTGCTGGCCGCCCTGCGGATCAACGACAAGCAGCTGAACCAGCTGATGGGCTACTTCGCCAAGCTGGACGGCCTTGAGAAAGCGGTGAGCAAGCTGTGATCCACGATCAGGACAGGAGCGGGTGGTTCGGGGCATCGGACACGGCCACCATCATGGGATCGTGGGAGACGGAGACGTTCCGGAAGTGGTGGGCGGTGAAACTGGGCATCCGGCAGGATCACTACACCAACGCCGCCATGCAGGCGGGCACGGCCTATGAACACAAGATTCTGGACGCGCTGGGGGTAAAGACCCGCGACCGCCAGATCAAGGTTTACGCCCTGCGGCTGCGGGTGAACTACGACGGGGACGACGCCCAGACCGTTACGGAGGTCAAGACCTACAGCAAGGCTCCCTTCAAGGTGAGCCGCGCCTACTGGATGCAGTGTCAGGTGGAGATGTTTGCCAGTGGGTGGGGCCTGCGGCGGCGGAAGATGTGCCGGATCGCGGCCTATCCGGTCGGCGAAGCGGAGAAGCAGAACTTCTTTTTGCCCGTCGACCCCGGCAGGATCAGCCTGTGGCCCATCGAGTACGATGAAACGTGGGTGGAGGAGAAGTACCTGCCCCGGCTGCGGTATCTGGCCACGTGCCTGAAAACAGGCCGGTGGCCCCGAAAGGAGGAAGCGCCATGCAGCAGGTGACGGTGGACGCCGCACGGTGGCTGCGGGACGGCGACGGGTCGTGGCTGGCCTTCCGGGTAGGCAGCGACAAGACGGCTATGGACGTGTGCGACAGCCTGAAAGCGGGAAAAGAGTACAGCCTGACGTTGAAGCGCAAGGGCCGAAGTCTGGACGCCAATGCCTATTTCTGGGTGCTGGTGAACCGGCTGGCGGACAAGCTGAAGATCGAGCCGGAGGGCATCTACCGGGCCTATATCCCGGATATCGGCGGCGGCTATGAGGTGGTGCCGGTGCGGGAGGATCGCATTGACGCATGGGAAAAAGTCTGGTGCAGCGGCCACATAGGCCGAATGATCGAGGACATGGGGCCGTGCCGGAATATCAAGGGCTATCACAATGTCCGGTCTTACCTATCTTCCAGCGATTACGACACGGCTCAGATGTCACAGCTCATTGTGTTGGTGGTGGCGGACTGCAAGGAGAACGGTATCGAGACCATGACGCCCAGAGAGCTGGATGCGCTGGTGTCCCGGTGGGGCGAGGTGAGCGTATGAGCACAGCAAAAATCTATACCGCCCACGGAAAGTCCCTGACCATGCGGCAATGGGCGAAGGAACTAAATCTGCCGCAAAAGACGCTGCGGAACCGGCTGGACAGGGGGTGGACGCCGGAAGCGACCTTCACACCGGGAAAGCAACTGCACCGGGGCGGCACAACAGGTTCGCGCCGCACTGACCACACAGGAGAGCGGCACGGGATGCTGGTGGTCGACCACTGCCTCGGATCGGGGCCGGATGGGCCGAAATGGCTCTGCGTGTGCGACTGCGGCAAGACGCGGGTGGTACTGGCGCGGAATCTGAGAGGCGCATACAGCTGCGGCTGTAAGGCGAGGAGAAAGGCAGACCGCCGCCCCGGCCATCCACAACCATGTTGGACGTGCCGGAACTACGCCGGAGGGTGCAGTTGGTCGCAGAAGTACCCGGAGCCTGTGAAGGGCTGGGACGCGACCCCCACCACGAAATATCAGGGGAATGCGGGCGAGGTCACATCTTTCGCCATCCATTACTGCCCAGAGTATGTACCTGACGGAACGGAGGTGCTGGTGAATGGGTGAAATTTGGAAACCAGTTCCTGGTTATGAAGGGGCTTACGAAATAAGCAATATGGGACGGTTGCGCTCACTAACGAGAACGCGGATTGTAAATAATTGCCACGGTGGGACTTCGCCGCGAACGGATAAAGGACACGTTTTGGCGCCAGGAAACAACGGAAACGGGTACGCCTATGTGTCACTCCGCGATAATGGAGTAAGGACTAATTATTATGTTCATCGCCTTGTAGCGGAAGTGTTTCTTGATAAACCGGAAGGGGAAAACTTGGTTGTCGATCACCGCGATCACAACAGGAGCAATAATGTGGTAAATAACTTGGAGTGGGTTACGCAAAAAGAAAATGTCGGTCGATCGAGGCATCTTATGCGTCACCAAAAAGGCCGCTATAGACCGTCATCAACCGGGGAGAAATACATAATTCGCTACAAAAAAGGATATCGCGTGAATATCAAGTGGGCGAAAACAAGCAGAGATTTTAAGAACCTATCTGATGCGATTCGGTTCAGAAATGAGGTGATAAACGGTGCCAAATAACAGGAAATGTTTTCTTTGCGGAAGATGTGACGCAAGCGATCCATTAGAACGGCACCATTAGCCACATATTTGGTGCAGCATATCGCAAGAAAAGCGAAAAATACGGCCTTGTGGTCTATCTATGCGGCAACAGGTGCCACAGGAACGGAAAGACGGCAGTACACCGCAGCGGCGAACAAATGCGCAGGCTGCGGCGATACGGACAGCTAAAGGCCATGCAGGAGCAGGGCTGGACGGAAGATGATTTCCGGCGCGAGTTCGGGAAATCGTACTTATAGGAGGGCTTATGACACAGTGCGACAGAATTCTTGAGTATATGGAGACGGTAGGCCCCATTACACAGTTGGACGCCGCCCGCGAGTTTGGCTGCTACCGTCTGGGCGCGAGAATCTGGGACTTACGCCACGCAGGACACGCCATCAGCAAGCGGACAGTGACAAACAAGAACCGATACGGCGAGAGCGTGAGCTTCGCCGAATACAGATTGGAGAACAAGAAATGCTGAACAAGATTTTCATTATGGGACGTTTGACCCGTGATCCGGAGCTGCGGCGGACGCAGAACGGTACGGCGGTGGCCGGGTTCGCGCTGGCCGTTGACCGGGATTTTAAGAACGCCGACGGCACCAAAGAGACGGACTTCATCGAGGTGGTGGCATGGCGCAGCAGCGCCGAGTTCGTCAGCAAGTACTTCACCAAGGGCCGTATGGCCATCGTGGAGGGCCGGTTGCAGATTCGTGACTGGACGGACAAGGACGGCAACAAGCGCCGCAATGCAGAGGTCGTGGCCGACAACGTGTACTTTGGCGACAGCAAGAAGGAGTACGGTGGCGACTATGGCGGCGCTCCTGTTGGCGGCTACAAGGCGGCAGGCAAGGCCGTGGACGTGGAGCCGGGCGAGGGAGAGTTTGCCGAGATCGAGGACGAAGAAGATTTGCCGTTTTGAGGTGGTGTCACGATGGCAAGAAACTACGCTGCACTCCCCTATGATTATTTAGAGGAGATGGAAGCACTCAACGATGCAGAGTTCGGTCGGCTAACGCGGGCATTGCTGGCATACAGCATGACGGGAGAGCAGATAGCGCTCTGTGGCAATGAGAGATTTTA
>OHUE01000109.1_pt1 | contig 51974 bp, 34 predicted proteins | sample 1579111 | NCBI WGS metagenome assembly OHUE01 (sample SAMEA3879524, study PRJEB24766) | human gut metagenome | biome: human-associated habitat; feature: feces | place: USA | collected 1985/1987 | reverse complement strand
TTCGACTGCTTGTCGCCGTGTACGGGGATACAGGTGGGGTGAATCTGAACGTAGCAGGGGTTAGCAAAGTAAGCACCCTTACGGTAGCACTGAACGGCAGCTGTACAGTTGCAGCCCATAGCGTTGGTAGAAAGGAAATAAGTGTTGCCATAGCCACCAGTAGCAATTACTACAGCGTTGGCTGAGAAACGCTCGAGCTTACCGCTTACGAGGTTCTTGGCGATGATACCACGAGCGCGGCCATCAACGATAACCACGTCTTCCATCTCGTAACGTGTGTACAGCTGTACGCGGCCAGTGTTAACCTGCTTTGACAGGGCTGAATAAGCACCGAGCAGCAACTGCTGGCCTGTCTGACCCTTAGCATAGAAGGTACGTGACACCTGTGCACCACCGAATGAACGGTTAGCCAGCATACCACCATATTCGCGAGCGAAAGGAACGCCCTGGGCTACGCACTGGTCGATGATGCTGTTCGACACCTCTGCCAGACGATATACGTTAGCCTCACGAGCACGATAGTCGCCACCCTTTACTGTATCGTAGAACAGGCGATAGACAGAGTCGCCGTCGTTCTGATAGTTCTTGGCAGCGTTAATACCACCCTGTGCAGCGATAGAGTGTGCACGGCGGGGTGAGTCCTGAATACAGAAGTTAAGCACGCGGAAGCCCATCTCGCCGAGGCTGGCAGCAGCGCTGGCACCAGCCAGACCTGTACCTACCACAATCACGTCGAGCTTCAGTTTGTTCTTGGGGTTCACCAAACGCTGGTGAGCTTTATAGTTGGTCCACTTCTCGGCCACGGGGCCTTCGGGGATTCTTGAATTAATTGTCTTAGCCATAATATTGAATTATGATTTTTGAATGTTGATGTTTGAATTAGCAGCAGCCGCAAAGGTTCTTAACGGCAAACACTACTACTACCACGAGGAAGCCCAGGATGAGCAGGGTTGAATAAACCTGACCAATAACCTTCCAACGGTTGAACCATACCTTACCGTTCCAGCCAAAGGTCTGCATAGCGCTCCAGAAGCCGTGGGTGAGGTGGAACCACAGTGCTACGAGCCACACGATGTAGAGGACAACGAACAAGGGGTTGCTGAAGGTTTGCTGAATCCAGCCATAGCCGTCAGCAGGTGCGCACACGCCCTCAAAGCCTACGAGCTCGGCAAACATCATGTTGTACCAGAAGTTCCAGAAGTGGAGCAGAAGGCCAACGAGAACGATAATGCCAAGAACGAGCATGTTCTGCGATGCCCACTCTACACCAGCGGGTTTAGCCACAACAGCATAGCGCTCTGAACCACGAGCGGCACGGTTCTGCATCGTCAGCCAGAAGGCGTAAACGATGTGGAGCACGGCCAAAGCAGCCAGTCCGAGGGTTGCTACTACGGCATACCAATGTGCGCCGAGGGCTCCACAAATCATGTTGTAAGCTTCGCCTGAGAACAGGGCTACAACGTTCATTGACATGTGGAATGTCAAGAATAGAATAAGGGCAACGCCGGTTACCGACATCACTACTTTTCTACCGATAGTTGAATTGATTAACCACATAAATGATTGAAATTTAATTATTTAACTGTTAGAAATATTTGTCCTTTATCATCAAGGGGCGGTCAACGCATAAAGAAAGAACCCGCCCAATACCCTATATTAGGTATCGTGCGCGCTCATTTAGACTGCAAAAATACTATATTTTGATGATAAAACAAACTATTTTAGGGCAAAAATCAATTTTATTTCTTAATTTTGCCACACAATATTTTTTATGTAATGGATTTATTTTACGACGTCATTGTCATCGGAGGCGGGCACGCCGGTTGTGAAGCCGCTACAGCAGCCGCAAACATGGGCGCTAAGACGTGCCTCGTAACGATGGACATGAACAAAATAGCGCAGATGAGCTGCAACCCCGCCGTGGGCGGTATCGCCAAAGGACAGATTGTACGCGAAATCGACGCGCTGGGCGGACAGATGGGCATCGTGACCGATGCCACCGCCATACAGTTTCGCATGCTGAACCGAGGCAAAGGGCCTGCCGTATGGAGCCCCCGCGCACAGTGCGACCGCGGCAAGTTTATATGGCAGTGGCGCACACTGCTCGACAACACACCCAACCTCGACATCTGGCAAGACCAGGCCGACGAGCTCATCGTTGAAAACGGCGAGGCCAAAGGCGTGCGCACCGTATGGGGCGTAACCTTGCACGCCCGCTGCACCATCATCACAGCAGGAACATTCTTGAACGGACTGATGCATATAGGACGCCGACAGGTAGAGGGTGGCCGCTGTGCCGAACCTGCCGTGCATCATCTCACCGAGAGCATCACACAACACGGCATCAGGTCGTATCGCATGAAAACGGGAACTCCCGTGCGCATCGACCGACGCAGCGTTCATTTTGAAGACATGGAGGAGCAGCCTGGCGAGACCGACTTCCACCAGTTCTCGTTCATGGCTCCGCACCGCGTTCTGAAACAACTGCCGTGCTGGACTTGCAACACCAACCCCGAGGTACATAGCACGCTGATGGCCGCCATCGCCGACTCGCCACTCTACAACGGACAAATCAAGAGCACCGGCCCACGCTACTGCCCCAGCATCGAGACAAAGCTCACCACTTTTCCCGATAAGCAGCAGCACCCGCTGTTCCTGGAACCCGAGGGCGAAGATACCAACGAGATGTATCTAAACGGCTTCTCGTCGAGCATGCCCATGGAGGTGCAACTGGCAGCCTTACGCAAGATACCTGCGCTGCGCGATGCAAAAATCTATCGTCCAGGCTACGCCATCGAGTACGATTACTTCGACCCCACACAGCTCAACCCCTCACTCGAGTCGAAACTGGTGAACGGACTATTCTTCGCCGGACAGGTAAACGGCACCACAGGCTACGAAGAGGCGGGCGGACAGGGCACCGTGGCGGGCATTAACGCCGCACTGCGTTGCGCAGGCAGCGAACCTTTCGTGATGAAACGCGACGAGAGCTACATCGGCGTCTTGGTCGACGACCTCACCACAAAGGGCGTTGACGAGCCATACCGTATGTTTACATCGCGAGCCGAATATCGCATCTTGCTGCGACAAGACGATGCCGATGCCCGACTTACCGAGCGCAGCTACCGCTTAGGACTGGCCTCGCGCCAACGCTACGACTGGTGGCTGCAGAAAAAGGAATACACCGACCGCCTCACAGCGTTCTGCCGAAACACATCGGTAAAACCATCAGAGGTGAACGGAGCACTGGAGCAACTGGGCACCACGCCGCTGCGCGAAGGATGTAAGGTGGCCGACCTCATCGCTCGCCCACAACTCACGCTGCAAGCGCTGGCCAACATTCTGCCCGCACTGAAAGAGCAGGTAGAGATGTCGCCCAACCGCAAAGAGGAAATTGCCGAGTCGACAGAGATTGGCATCAAATATGACGGATACATCAAACGCGAACGTCTCATCGCCGATAAGATGCACCGCTTAGAGAACATCCGCATCAAGGGGCACTTCAATTATGCCGAACTGCACGAGATCTCAACCGAGGGCCGACAAAAGCTTACCGCCATCAATCCTGAAACGCTGGCTCAGGCCAGTCGCATCCCTGGCGTATCACCCAGCGACATCAACGTGCTGCTGGTGCTCATGCACAGATAGCAAACGCAACAAGCAAAGCCTAACACCAGCCACAGCATAAAAAAGTCATCACTCTCCCTCGGCATAGAAAAGCTTAGAAAGGCTTATAAAGGCTTAGCCACAAAACAAACAAAACATCATCAAACAAAACAATAAAATGAAAGAAAACAACGAACTGTTACTGAAAAACCTGCGTTGCATCCCCGACTGGCCTATCAAGGGCGTTAACTTCCGCGATGTAACCACGCTCTTTAAAAGTGCTGAGTGCTTGAAAGAGATCAACCGCGAAATGTACGAACTCTACAAAGACAAGGGCATCACAAAAATCGTGGGCATCGAGTCACGTGGCTTCGTCATGTCATCGGCATTGGCCCTCGAACTGGGCGCTGGCGTTGTGCTCTGTCGCAAACCAGGAAAGCTGCCTTGCGAAACTATCCAAGAAAGCTACGCTAAAGAGTATGGCATCGACACCATCGAAATTCATAAGGATGCCATCAACGAGGACGACGTCATCTTGCTGCACGACGACCTCCTCGCAACTGGTGGCACGATGAAAGCGGCCTGCAACTTGGTTAAGAAGTTTAAGCCTAAAAAGGTTTACTGCAACTTCATCATCGAACTGGTGAACGAGAACCTGAACGGACGCGAAGGCTTCGACGAAGACATCGAGATAACATCGCTTATTAAGATCTAAAATCAACCATCTTTCCGAGGTGGTGGGCTGAACAAAAAAAGCCCAATAACCCGAAACAACGAAAGGGCAACAAAAACAAACGTTACACACCATTGCGTAAGAAAGTGGGTAAGAAAGCAACGTTGTTTCTGTTGTCCTTTTATTGTTCACCACGACAGGGTATCGCGCCCCGTCTCGCCTTAACATAAACGTCCAAACACGCTAAAGCGAACAACCGCTTTACCGATTAAATGGCCGCTTATTCCCCACTCCATCTACAAACAAAAGGGTTATAGTTTCACGTGAAACTTTAAACAACAAACAATCTCTAATTTAAAGAGTTACGCTATATGACAAAAGAAGAAAATGAAGCACGCCTGGCACGCCTAAAGAGCATCGTAGCCAGTATGCCTGAGAAGCCAGGCAGCTACCAATACTATGATGCCGACCACACCATTATCTATGTGGGCAAGGCTAAGAATTTGAAGCGCCGCGTGTCGTCATATTTTCATCGAGAGGTTGACCGTTACAAGACCAAAGTGCTGGTTTCAAAAATACACGATATCAGCTACACCGTGGTCAATACTGAGGAAGATGCACTACTGCTCGAGAACAGTCTCATCAAGAAATATAACCCCCGTTATAACGTCTTGCTAAAAGACGGAAAGACCTACCCCAGCATCTGCGTTACCAACGAATTTTTCCCCCGAATATTCAAGACACGACACATCAGCAAAAGCTTCGGAACCTACTATGGGCCGTATAGCCACCCCGCCAGTATGTATGCCGTGCTCGACCTGATCAAGAAGCTTTATAAGCCCCGCACATGCCACCTTCCGCTTTCGCCCGAAGCCATCGGGAAAGGGCAGTTTAAGCCCTGTCTCGAATACCATATTCACAACTGTATGGGGCCATGCGTAGGCCGTCAAAGCTACGACGAGTATCAGGAAAATATGCGTCAGGCACGCGAAATATTAAAAGGAAACACCCGCCAACTGCGCGATCTTTTGTATCAAAATATGCAGCGATTGGCCGAAAATCTTGAGTTTGAGGCCGCCGAACGTGTTAAACAAAAGTATATACTTATCGAAAATTATTGCGCCAAAAGCGAGGTGGTGAGCCACACCATCACCGATGTCGACGTCTTCACCATCACCGACGACGACAGCCGAAACCACGCTTTTATCAACTTCCTTCACGTGAAAAATGGCGCCATCTGCCAGAGCTTCACCTACGAATATAAGCGCAAGCTCGATGAAACCGATCAAGAACTTTTGCTCACCGCCATACCCGAAATACGCGAGCGTTTTCATAGCACAGCACGCGAAATAATAGTGCCCTTCGACATCGACTGGGCACTGAAAGATGCGCAGTTCTTCGTGCCCCAACGCGGCGATAAAAAGCACCTTTTAGAGCTATCCGAGATGAACTGCCGCCAGTATAAGTTCGACCGTCTGAAACAGGCTGAAAAGCTCAATCCCGAGCAAAAGCAAACGCGATTGATGAAAGAATTGCAGCAAAAGTTGGGCATGGAAAAGATGCCTTATACCATCGAATGTTTCGACAATTCAAACATATCGGGCACCGATGCCGTGGCGGGTTGCGTGGTGTTTAAAGCCCTAAAACCCGCCCGAAAAGAGTATCGCAAATACAATATCAAGACCGTGGTGGGGCCCGACGACTACGCCTCAATGCAAGAGGTGGTGCGACGCCGATACACACGCATGATAGAAGAAGGCACACCCCTGCCCGACCTTATCATTACCGACGGTGGAAAGGGACAAATGGAGGTGGTGCGACAGGTGATAGAAGACGAACTGCACCTTTCTATCGCCATCGCAGGCTTGGCCAAAGACGACCGACATCGCACCAACGAACTGCTGTTTGGTTTTCCACCCAAGGTGGTGGGCATGAAGACTGATAGCGAACTCTTCCACATTCTAACGCACATTCAAGACGAGGTACACCGCTACGCCATCACCTTTCACCGCGACAAACGCTCAAAACACGCCCTACACAGCGAGCTCGACGACATCAGCGGCATAGGTCCAAAAACGCGCGACCTGTTGCTCAACACCTTTAAAACGGTAAAACGTATGCGCGAGGCAAGCCTCGAAACCCTACAACAGGCTATCGGCAAGAGCAAAGGAGCCTTGCTTTACCTCCATTTCCACCCCGAAAACGCTTCTGCCGAATAAGCAAACACGAAAATATAAGGCTATAAACAAGGCCATATCGCCCTTTTTGCGTATCTTTGTAAACAGCTAAACAACGTGTAACCTCACAACATTAATTAAACATGCGATTAGTGATACAACGTGTAACCCATGCATCAGTTACAATAGAAGGAAAAGTGAAGTCGGCCATTGGCCCTGGACTGCTCATCTTGGTAGGCGTAGAGAGCGCCGACACCACCGAAGACGTCGACTGGTTGGTGCGCAAAGTGGCTGCCCTCCGTATCTTCGACGACGAGCAAGGCGTCATGAACCGCTCGGTGCAAGACATCAATGGCGAAGCCCTCGTGGTGAGCCAATTTACACTCTTTGCTTCAACAAAGAAAGGCAACCGCCCATCATGGCTGAAGGCTGCCCCGCACAACATCTCCGTACCCCTCTACGAAGCCTTCTGCCAGCGTCTTTCCCAGGCCATGGGCAAACCTGTAGGCACGGGCGAATTCGGCGCTGACATGAAGGTAGAATTGCTCAACGATGGTCCTGTAACTATCCTCATGGACACGAAGAACAAGGAGTGAAGAGAGTGAAAAGTGAAAAGTGAAAAGTGAAAAATCCAATAGCCCTAGCTAATTATTCCCCTCTCCTATGGGAGGGGCAGCCGCGAAACGGTGCGAGGGTGAGACTTAAAAAAATCAAAAATAATGACAATACGCGAAGCACAACAGGCCGTAGACCATTGGATAAAGACCTATGGTGTGCGTTATTTCTCAGAGCTTACCAATATGGCGTGCCTCACCGAAGAGGTGGGCGAACTGGCCCGCGTAATGGCGCGCCGTTATGGCGATCAGAGCTTCAAGGCGGGCGAAAAGCAAGACCCTGCTGAAGAGATGGCCGACATACTGTGGGTGCTCATGGCCTTGGCCAATCAAACGGGTGTCGACCTCACCGAGGCGCTACAAAAAAGCATCGAAAAGAAGACCCAACGCGATGCCACAAGGCATAAAGAAAACCCTAAGCTGCAAAGCTAAAAGGGAAAAGGAGGGTAAGGCCATAAAGCCCCAAAAGACCTTATAAGACCCATAAGCCTCATAGGCCCTATAAGCCCCATAAGACCTATAAGACCCATAAGCCCCATACCCCCATAACCCCACCCCAAAGAAAACAAATAACATAACCAAAAAATAGGAGAACAAAATTATGTCTATCACACAGAACATCGAGCCCAACAAGCTCAACATCGAGGCTGGAGCAGCCCCTAAGACAAGCAAGATTGAAGAGGCGTTCAGCAAGTATAACCTGAACATCGACGACAAGGCCGTGCAGGAAGCTGTGCGCACCATCATTGCCGAGAAAGTGCCTCAAAACGACACCATAGAGGTAAAGAAATTCCTTATGGGCAGCATCGAGCTCACCACACTGAAAACCACCGATAGCGACACCTCTGTCATGGCTTTCACCGAGCGTGTAAACGCCTTCGACGAGCAGTATCCCGACCTTCCTCACGTGGCCACCATCTGCGTGTATCCCTGCTTCGCCAGCATCGTGGCCGACACCCTCGAGGTTGAAGGCGTTGAGATAGCTTGCGTGTCGGGCAGTTTCCCCAGCTCACAAGCCCTCATCGAGGTAAAGGTTGCCGAGACCGCACTCGCCATAAAAGACGGTGCTACCGAGATTGATATCGTGATGCCCGTAGGCAAGTTCCTGTGCGGCGACTACGAAGGCTGCGCCGAGGATATCACCGAGCTGAAGGCTGCCTGTGGCGACGCCGCCATGAAGGTTATCCTCGAAACTGGCGACCTCGTTACCGCTTCAAACATCAAGAAGGCCTCTATCCTCTCGATGTACGCTGGTGCCGACTATATCAAGACTTCTACTGGCAAAGAGAAGGTTTCGGCCACACCCGAGGCTGCCTACGTGATGTGTCAGGCTATCAAAGAATATTACGACCAAACGGGCATACAGATTGGTTTCAAGCCCGCTGGCGGCATCAACAGCGTGATGGATGCCATCACCTATTACACCATCGTAAAAGAGGTGTTGGGCGAGCAGTGGCTCACAAACAAGTGGTTCCGTCTGGGCACCAGCCGTCTTGCAAACCAGCTGCTGAGCGAACTCGAAGGACAAGAGGTGAAATTCTTCTAAGCCAAAGGTCTTGAAGGAAGATAAGCCTTGAAGGAAGATAAGCCTATATAAGCCTACCTAAGCCTGCCTAAGCCTTTGACCAAGGTGGGGCAAACAATGCGAACACCGTCAACAAAGGCGTAGAAGGGCTTAGGAAGGCCTAGTAAGGCTTAAACACTCAAAGGCTTAAACACCTAAAGATTTAAGAACCAAAAGCCTATAGTCTTAAAAAGCCTAAGCAAAAAGCCTCAAAAGTTTTATTTTTCAAAAAACCTATCCCCACCAAAACACTACAAAAAACTTACTATTATGCCTGTAGCCAAACCCTTTTTACCACATGGTGGCTCCTATAAAAACCTGATAGCCTACCAGAAAGCCGAATGTGTGTATGATGTAACCTTTTATTTTGCGCACCATTTTTTAGAGAAAGGCGACCGCACCATTGACCAAATGATACAGGCTGCAAGATCAGGAAAGCAAAATATTGCGGAGGGAGCAGCAGGCAACACATCAAAAGAAACCAAAATAAAACTAACAAACGTGGCAAAAGCCAGTCTGCAAGAATTGTTAGTTGATTATGAAGATTATCTTAGGGTGCGCGACCTATTGGTATGGTCACCCGACGATCCTCGTTTAGCACAAGCGAAACGGGCTTGCGCTGCACACAACGACAGCGCTTATTATCGTGCCGCCCTACCCGCACGCTCAGCCGAAACCATTGCTAATATAGCCATTACCCTTATACATCAAACCGACACTTTGCTCGACCGCCTCATTAAAAAGCTCGAAACAGCGTTTATAGAGCAAGGAGGCATGCGAGAAATGATGACAAAAGCAAGAAAAGAATATCGTGGTTTTTAGTGTTACCACAAGACCTTTATGGGTGATAAGGGTTATTAGTTATTGAAGGGTAAAGGTAAGGCTGTATAGGGGCAAGGATAAGCTTATTTCTCCCTCAATATCACAAAGTCGAGATAGGCTTTTAGGGCGTTCTTTACGGGTTCGCCGCCGTGTTCTTTAGCTATTGCGTCGAGCAGTTGCAGAGCCTCGGTATGCAGCTCTTGCATACGTTTTTCAGCATAATCGATACCACCTTTTTCTTTTGCGAAAGCCACCAGGCGCGCGATATCTTCGGCCGATGCCATGTGGTCTTTCACCTTCAGAGCCAGTGCTATCATTGCCTCGTCGCCCGCAGTGTTCAGGGCATAGATAACGGGCAGCGTAAGCTTACCTTCGGCCATATCATTGCCTGTAGGCTTACCTATTTCGGGCGAGTCATAATAATCGAAAATATCATCACGAATCTGGAAGATCACGCCCAGGTTTTGTCCAAACTGTTTAGCACGTTCAATATCCTCGTTGCTGGCGCCAGCCGACAGCGCCCCAATTCCACAGCAAGCTTCAAACAGCGCCGCTGTTTTCTGCTTGATAACATCATAATACACCTGTTCAGAGATGTCGCGACGCCCGATATTTGAGAGCTGCAATATCTCGCCATCCGACAGCGTACGGCCCAGTTCAGCCAGATAAGTAACAATTTTTTCCGAGTGGGTGCGCGCCACATGCAGCAGTGCCGTAGAAAGGATATAGTCGCCCACCAGCACCGCCACCTTATTATCATAGGTAGCGTTTACCGACGCCTGTCCGCGTCGTTCAGCGCTCTCGTCCACCACATCGTCGTGCACCAGCGATGCCGTGTGCAGCAGTTCCAGGCCAATGGCCGCGTTCTGTGTCACCTCGCTCACCTCACCAAAGTTCTTGGCCATCAACAAGATAAGCATCGGACGCATACGTTTTCCTGCTCGCTGCCTGATATGCTCCAGCGCCCGACCCAGCAGGCCGTCGCTATGCATCAACGACTGGTTAAACAGCTCAATAAACGTATTCAGTTCGCTTTCGATAGGGCGTTTAATGGTAGATAAAAAATCCATATATCCTTTACTTAATCTTGTTGTTAGATGAATAAGCGCCCCCACCCCATTGGCATGATGGTGTGCCAAGCACGAGCGATAGGCGCATACGCTATGCGATGCAAAATTACAGAAAATCTTGGTTATAAACGACAAACTAAGGCGAAAAGGGTGGCCACGTCAACTATTTTTCGTAATTTTACGCTGTCAAACATCACACTTATTATGGACAAACTGTTTCTTCTCGACGCATACGCCCTTATCTACAGGGCCTATTATGCTTTTATTAAGAACCCACGCATCAACTCGAAGGGCATGAACACCTCGGCCGTCATGGGCTTTATGAACACCCTTCACGAGATTCTTAGCAAAGAGCACCCCACCCTTTTAGGCGTTGCTTTCGACCACGGCAAGACCTTTCGCGACGAAGCCTTCCCACAATATAAGGCGCAGCGCGAGGCCACGCCCGAAGACATACGCGCCTCGGTGCCCATCATCAAAGACATCTTGCACGCCATGCACATTCCTGTGTTGCAGGTCGACGGTTTCGAGGCCGACGATGTCATTGGCACCCTGGCCACTAAGGCAGATGCCGAGGGCATAGCCACCTATATGCTTACGCCCGACAAAGACTATGGGCAGCTCGTCAGCCAAAACGTGTTCATCTACCGCCCCCGACATGGAGGCGGCTACGATGTCATGGGCCCCGACGAGGTGACAGAGAAGTATGGCATCAGTTCGCCTGAGCAGGTTATCGACCTCTTGGCCCTGATGGGCGACTCGGCCGACAACTTCCCTGGCTGCCCTGGCGTGGGTGAGAAAACCGCCGTCAAGCTCATCACACAGTTTGGCGACATCGACACCCTCCTGTCCAACACCGCCGACATCAAAGGCAAGCTTCGCGAAAAAGTAGAAGCCGCCACCGACGACATACGTATGTCGCGCTTCCTCGCCACCATTCGTTGCGACGTGCCTATCGCGCTCGACCTCGATGCCCTGCGCATCAAAGACATTGACGAGGCCGAACTGCAAAAAATATTCGCCGAACTGGAGTTTTCGAAGCTCGCCGACAAGTTTATTAAAAAAGGTGAAAATAAGCAAAAGACAGTAAAACCGCAGCTCGATTTGTTTGGCACAAATACGAACGACGAGGCAGACGATGCCGAAAACATGTTTAAAAACGAGGTAAAAACGCTATACTTAAATATACAAACCGTTGATAACGCGACTGTTGCGAAAGAAAAGATTGACTTTTTCTTGTCAAAACAAATTCTCGGAATAGAAGTCGAAGGACAATCGTCGGTGCCTGTAAGCCTATCTGCCGTCACTTTGTCGGCTTCAGAGGCCGAAACCGTGCGCTTCGTCCTTCCCGCCGACCCTGCCGAGCGCCAAGCCATGTGCGCAGTGCTGCGCCAGGTGCTTGAAGACGAAAAAATAGAAAAAGCCGGGCACGACCTCAAGCAACACCTCAAACAGCTGTCGGCCGAAGGGCTCACCCTCAAGGGTCAGCTCTTCGACGTCATGCTCGCCCACTATGTGTTGCAGCCCGAACTGAAGCACGACCTACCCTACCTGTCCGACACCCTGCTGCACCTCAACACCGAAGGCACCGCCCCAGGCACCCTGGCCCATGTGTCGTTGCTCCTGGCACAGCACCTCAACACCGAGCTCGACGGCACCCAGGCCAAAGACGTGTTTACCAACATCGACATGCCCCTGGTGCCCGTGCTGGCACAGATGGAGCTGTATGGCGTGCGCCTCGACACCGAAGCGCTGGCCGACGTGTCGACTACCTTCAACGCCCGCCTCAACGACATTGAACAAGAGATATACACGCTGGCGGGCGAGTCGTTTAACATAGCGTCGCCCAAACAGGTGGGCGAAATATTGTTTGGCAAAATGCAGTTGGTAGAAAAGCCCAAGAAAACCAAGACAGGCCAGTATGTCACCTCTGAAGAAGTGTTGCAGCAGTTGGCACACCAGCACCCCATCGTGCAAAAGATATTGCAACACAGAGGGTTAAAGAAGTTGCTGGGCACCTATGTCGACGCTCTGCCGCTGCTCACCGATGCCCACAGCCATCTGCACACCACCTTCAACCAGGCCGTCACAGCCACAGGCCGATTGTCATCGTCAAACCCCAACCTGCAAAACATTCCAGTGCGAGGCGACGATGGCAAAGAGATACGCCGCTGCTTCGTGCCCGACGAACATTGCCGCTTCTTCTCGGCCGACTACTCGCAAATTGAGCTGCGCGTCATGGCACACCTCAGCCAAGACGAGCACCTCATCAGCGCCTTCCGCTCGGGCCACGACATTCACGCCGCCACGGCAGCAAAAATATATAAGGTGCCTATCGAAGAGGTGACACGCGACCAGCGCACACGTGCCAAGCGTGCCAACTTCGGCATCATCTACGGCATCACCACCTTCGGCTTGGCCGAGCGTCTCGACATCAGTCGCGCCGAGGCTAAAGCGCTGATTGATGGCTACTTCGAGTCGTTTCCAAAGGTGTACGAATATATGGAGCGGGCCAAGGCCGAGGCACGCGAAAAAGGCTATGCCGAGACGCTGTTTGGGCGCCGACGCTATCTGCCCGACATCAATTCGCACAACGGCACCGTGCGCGCCTTTGCTGAGCGCAACGCCATCAACGCCCCCATCCAGGGCACCGCTGCCGACATTATCAAGATGGCCATGGCACGCATTTATAAAGCGTTTCACGTGAAGCAATTACAGTCAAAAATGATACTGCAGGTGCACGACGAGCTCAACTTCTCGGTGGTGCCAGGCGAAGAACTGCTGGTTGAAGAGATTGTGCTGAACGAGATGGAACATATCGTAAACCTGAGTGTGCCACTGGTGGCCGACTCGGGATGGGGCGACAATTGGCTCGAGGCGCATTAAGGAAGGTCATACCTTTTCCACCACCCTTTCTTACACCCCACCCTTACCCCTCTTACACCCCATCCTTACCCCTCACCTTCTCCCCCTCATCACGAAGCGGGAGGAATGGGAACGGGTGGTGGCATAGACAAGAAAGTATGTTACAAGAAACATAAAAAACAAAATAAAAAGAGATACTGCTATGACAATGAAACGTATTATTATGGTCTGGGTGATGGGCGCCACCGTTAGCGCTACCGCCTTGGCACAGAGCGAGAAACCACAACCCTACTTCACCCCTGAAGAGATGCCCAATATGCTAAACACGCCACTGGCACCACCCGACAGCCTTGCAGCCGCCTTCCAGTATGATATGGCCCGCTATCTGTGGGGCAAGTCGGTGCGCGAAACACCGCGTGGCGAACTGGCCAAGCGCGATGCCGAGTATGGCATGAGTTGGCTGTGCAAAGAGTTTTCAGAGCCCTTCGGACTGGAGATTTCGCCCAAGCACACACCCGAAATTTACCGACTGCTAAACGATGCCCTCTTCACCTGCGACGAGTTGTGCTGGACACCGAAGAGCACCTTTATGCGTCGTCGTCCGTTCATGGTGTTTCATGAGCCGTCGGGCATGCCCAAAGACGATGCCGCACTGTCAAAGAACGGGTCGTTTCCCTCAGGCCACACCCTCTTCGGATGGTCGGCAGCGCTGCTGCTCACCGAGATCAACCCCTACCGTGCCGACACCCTCATAGCACGCGGCTATATGTATGGCGAAAGTCGAGTGATTGTGGGTGCCCACTGGCAGAGCGATGTTAATGCTGGCTACCTATACGCCTCGGTGGCCGTTGCCAAGTTGCACACCTCGCCCGCCTTCATGAAACAATTAGAGAAGGCGAAGAAAGAGTTTGCGCGATTGAAGAAAAAATAACATTTTTCGTTGCTATAGAGAGGGCCTAAAAACAAGCCGAGGGTGGTTCAGAAAATATTACCCCAATTCGGGATAAAATAACACATGAAACGGCCTGATGCCCCATCTGGGTTTAAACCCTCAGTTTTTCTAAGTTCACTATGGCAGCCCCAAAATAATAAAAAAATAATAAAGTGTAAGCAAAACAGAAACTTTTGCTTACACTTTTTCTTATTGATACCCTTGGTTTGTAAAACCCTTGGTTTCAGGCCCTAAAAGCATGGGTTTTAGGCTGTGAAACCCTTGGTTTCAGAGGCTAAAACCAAGGCTTTCAGACTGTAATTTAAAGCCCCTCCCCCGCGCCGCTATTCGCGGCTTCCCCCTCCCCGTCGAAGAGGGGTGTGAATACCCCTGCTTATTGCTGGAGGACGGGGCACGGAGACCCCGTCCTACTGAAGTTTGACATTATGAGCTTTTGCTAATCTAAGTAGGACACGGTGTTGTTAAGTGAAGAATTTATGTGATGGGCGAGGCAAACCATAGTAGGACGGTGGCCTCCGTGCCCCGTCCTCCAGCAACCAAATAAACAGCCCCACCCCTGTCCCCTCCCCGTCGGAGAGGGGAGTGAATACCCCTGCTTTTTGCTGGAGGACGAGGCACGGAGGCCACCGTCCTACTTGGAGGGCGCATCCGTTTAGCTAAAAATGCTCACAATAATATTGTTGTTCTTTGTTGGGCAATTGTTGTTGATATTGTTGTTCAATTATTGTCCTTTTTTGTAGTTTTTATTATTAATATTATTGTTCTTGAGCGATAGCGATACATTTTTACTTCACCCTAATCAGGGTGAGGCCATCGCGCAGAGGCAGCATCACACGTGTTACGCGAGGGTCGTTGGCAATAAAGTCGTTAAACTGTTCTATGCCCGATGTCTGGCGGTCGTTGTCATAGGCGTGGTCAACCACATGGCCATCCCACAGCGTGTTGTCGGCCAAGATGAGGGCGCCAGGGTTCATGAGAGGCAGCAAGCGGTTGAAGGTGTTGAGATACGTGCGCTTGTCGCCATCAAGAAACGCCATATCAAATTTCACACCCAGCGTGGGTGCCAGTTCGTTAGCATCGCCAATGATGAAGCGTATCTTATCGGCATAGTCCGACTGCTCTATCCAGGGTCGTGTAAAGTCTTCCATCTCGTCGTTAATCTCGAAGGTGTATAGCGTGCCATCGTCGGGCAAGCCCTCGGCAATGCAGAGGGCGCTGTATCCGCTAAAGGTGCCCACCTCCAGCACGTTATGCGGACGTTGCAGCTGTGTGAGCATAGTTAGCAGACGGCCTTGCAGGTGTCCGCTGGCCATGCGCCCGTGAATGGTGTGTATGTGTGTAGCACGATACAGGCGATAGAGATATTCGGGCTCAGGGTCGCTGTGCGATAAAAGGTATTGTTCTAAAGATGCCATTTTTTTGAGAAAGTGTTTTAACCAAAGCAAATAAAAGAGCTATAGGGCCTAAAGACCCATAAGACCTAAGACCTATAAGACCCATAAGACCTATATGACCTATAAGACCCATAAGACCTATAAGCCCCACCCCCTACATCTTCAAGATTGCTTCCAGCGCCAGGCGGTAGCTGTCGAGGCCGAAGCCTGCTATCACGCCTTTACAGGCTGCCGATATCATGCTTTTGTGGCGGAACTCCTCGCGCTGATTCACATTGCTGATGTGTACCTCGATGACGGGGCATGGCACCGAGCGTATGCAGTCGTGCAGTGCCACCGAGGTGTGCGTGTAGGCGCCAGCATTTAGGATGATGCCGTCGGTGGTGAAGCCCACCTTTTGTATGTGGTCGATCAAGAAGCCCTCAACATTACTCTGATAATACTCGATGGTAACGTCGGGGTACTGTTTGCGCAACGCCTCGAGAAAAGGTTCGAAGGCCGACTGACCATAGATGCCTGGCTCACGCTTACCTAACAGGTTGAGGTTGGGGCCATTAATGATTTGAATGTTCATAATTCTTTGTTTTTTTTATTTAGAGCATAGGGTGATAAGCCTTACTAAGCCTCAATAGGCCTTTCTAAGCCGAGGGGACTAAGCGTGAGAGCCGCAAAGCTATAGGATTTTTCACTTTTCACTTTTCGTTTTTCACTTTTTCTCCTCCTTTTCACTTTTCCCTTTTCACTTTATTAGTTATCTTTGCACCATGACAACAAACAATAGCATTGCGCCGCTGGTGCGTCGCTATGTGCGCTATCTGCGCCTTGAGCGAAACTACTCGCCCAACACGATGGAGGCCTATCGCAACGATCTGGCACACCTTGAGCGCTTTATGCAGCGCGAAGGGCTCACCCCCGAGACGGTAACGCTTGAACACCTACAGCAGTTTGCCGCCCATCTTCACGAATGGGGCATAGCGCCCTCGTCGCAAGGACGGGTGCTGAGCGGTGTGCGCTCGTTTTTTCGATTCTTGCTGATGGAGGGCTACATCGACACCGACCCCACCGAACTGCTTGAATGGCCCGTGATAGGGCAACATCTGCCCGAGGTACTGTCGGTTGACGAGGTAGACCGCATAGAGCAGAGCATCGACCTCTCAACAAACGAGGGACAACGCAACCGCGCCATCATCGAGGTGCTGTTTTCGTGTGGCTTGCGTGTGAGCGAACTGGTAACGCTGAAGATGAGCAACCTGTTTCTCGACCAGCACTTTATTCGTGTGAACGGCAAGGGCAACAAAGAGCGCTTCGTGCCCATCTCTGACAGCGCCATACACGAGCTGCGCCTGTGGTTTTTGCACCGCAACCTGATGGCCATCAAGCCAGGCGAAGCCGACTATGTGTTTCTGAACCGCCGAGGCGCTCACCTCACACGCACCATGATACTGATTATGGTGAAGCGGCAAGCCGAGGCAGCGGGCATAGAGAAGACCATCTCGCCACACACCTTCCGACACACCTTTGCCACCGAACTGTTGAAGGGTGGCGCCGACCTGCGTGCCATACAAATGATGCTGGGCCACGAGCATGTGGGCACCACACAGGTATATACACATCTGGGCGACGAGAGTCTACGTAAGGCTATCCTCGAGCATCATCCGCGCAACGGGCGGTAAGGCTGTCAATGGGTTATGCCTTACAAAGTTACTATTTTTTTGGTTTCAATCATCACAACAAGCATAATAAAGGTCAAAAAAAACAAAAACAACATGCACACAAACACCTTTCTACGCCACATGGGCATAGCGCTGTGCTGCCTGGGCCTTATCACGGCCTGCCACAACCAGCCACGCCAGGCGACGACGGCAGGCGGCGGCATCAGGTTTACACACGAGCACCGTCTGCCCACCACCCCTGTTAAAGACCAGGGACACAGCGAGCTATGCTGGGCCTATGCCATGCTGGCCACCATCGAGACCGAGCACCTTGTGCAGGCCGACTCGGTGAACCTCTCGCCTCACTATATGGCACGCCAGTGGCTGCAGCGCCAGGCCGTGGCCTACCGCCTTTCTACGCGCCACCGCCCCATCTCGATGCGTGGCATGGCGCCTATGGCCTTGCACCTGTTGCGCGAAGAGGGCGCCATGCCCTACGACAGCTACTGGACCACCGAAAACATCAACTATAAAGCGCTGGCCCGACGCGCTATGATGGCTGCCGACGCCACCACATCGCTCGCCGAGCTGCACGCGGCCGTTGACCGTCTGTGTAACCAAACGGTGGGCTATCTGCCCAAGCACATCTATATGTTGGGGGCCGAATATTCGCCCCTCGACTTTGCCCAAAGCGTGTGCCTACGCAACGAGTGGCGCGCCTACACCAGCGTTACGCACCACCCCTTCTACACCGACGTGCCGCTGGAGATGGACGACAACCAGCTGAACGACACGTTCTATAACCTGCCCATCGACACGCTGGTGCAATATATCAAGCAGCAGCTGCACAGCGGGCACCCCGTGTGCTGGGAGGGCGACATCAGCGAGCCAGGCTTCAACTGGTCCGCAGGTTTGGCCTACTGCCCCACCCCTGAGCCCGAAAGATGCCAGCAGGTGCGACAGCAGCTCATCGAGCGCCGCCTCACCACCGACGACCACTGCCTCTGTCTCGTGGGCACCGCTCAGGGCAGCGATGGCCAACTGTGGTTTATTGCCAAAAACTCGTGGGGCACGCACAACGCTCGCCACGGGTTTATATACCTGTCAGAGGGGTACGTTAGGATGAAAACCATTGCGGTGGTGGGGAAAAGGGACAGCATGTCAAAGACATGCGAAACTTAAGTATAATATAGAAAAACCTTTTTACCTTAGAAAAAAAATATGTAACTTTGCATCATGCGTTATTGTACGCAAGAAAAAAGCGTTACTATGTGCAAATAAAAAACACAAGATATGGAATATAATTTCAGAGACATTGAGAAGAAATGGCAGAGCCAGTGGGTGAAAGATAACACCTACCGCGTGACCGAACAAGCAGACAAAAAGAAATTTTATGTGTTGAACATGTTCCCCTACCCCTCGGGAGCCGGCTTGCACGTAGGACACCCCTTAGGATACATTGCCAGCGACATATACGCACGCTTTAAGCGCCTCAACGGATATAACGTGCTGAACCCCATGGGATACGATGCCTACGGCCTGCCCGCCGAGCAGTATGCTATACAAACAGGACAGCACCCCGAGGTTACCACCGTAGCCAACATTAACCGCTATCGCGAACAGCTTGACAAGATAGGCTTCTCGTTCGACTGGAGCCGCGAGGTGCGCACCTGCGACCCCAAATACTATCACTGGACACAGTGGGCCTTCCAGAAGATGTTTAACCACTTCTTCTGCAACACCTGCCACAAGGCACAGCCCATCAGCAAGCTCGTTGAACACTTCGAGCAGAAGGGCACCGAGGGCCTTGACGTGGCACAGAGCGAGCCTCTGACCTTCACTGCCGACGAGTGGAACGCCATGACCGACGTTGAGAAGCAGCAAACGCTGATGAACTACCGCATAGCCTACCTGGGCGAAACCATGGTAAACTGGTGCGCAGGTCTGGGCACCGTGCTGGCCAACGACGAGGTGGTAAACGGCGTGAGCGAGCGCGGCGGATACCCCGTAGTGCAGAAAAAGATGCGCCAGTGGTGCCTTCGTACCTCGGCCTACTCGCAGCGTCTGCTCGACGGTCTCGACACCATCGACTGGAGCGACTCGATAAAAGAAACACAACGCAACTGGATAGGACGTTCTGAAGGAACAGAGATGGAGTTTACAGTAAAAGCCCCCTCCAACTCCCCCAACGGGGGAGAGCTCGAGGCGGCGTGGGATAGCTTCAAAACAGCTCATCCTTTTAACTATGAGCTTCTGAAAGAAAATGCTAAGAAAAATCGCAAAAACGCCACACAAGCCGAAGCGGCTTTATGGGAAGCATTGCGTGGCAGTAATTTGGGCGAAAAATTCAGAAGACAACATATCATTGGTGACTTTATCGTTGATTTTGTTTCATTAAGAAGCAAACTTGTTATTGAGGTTGATGGTGGTTATCACAATAATCCTGAACAAAAAGAGGCAGACGAATTACGTAGCAAATTTTTGAATGAAATAGGTTTTAAAGTATTACGTTTTACCAATGAAGAGGTTCTACAAGATACAAACAAAACCATTGAAGAAATAAAGGCTAACCTCAAAGCCCTCTCCCCACGGGGGAGAGATGGAGAGGGGCTTCATTTCACCATCTTCACCACACGCGCCGACACCATCTTCGGCGTTACCTTCATGGTGCTGGCTCCTGAGAGCGAGCTGGTAGAGCAGCTCACCACCCCCGAGCAGAAGGCTGCCGTAGACGAATATCTGGCTTACGTAAAGAAGCGCACCGAGCTCGACCGCATGGCCAACCACGCCGTAACGGGTGTGTTCACAGGCTCGTATGCCGTAAACCCCTTCACAGGCGAAGATATTCCTATCTGGATTTCTGAATATGTGCTGGCAGGCTACGGCACAGGCGCCATCATGGCCGTGCCCGCTCACGACTCGCGCGACTACGCCTTCGCCCGCCACTTCAACCTGCCCATCATCCCCCTGATTGAGGGCGCCGATGTGAGCGAGCAGAGCTTCGACGCCAAAGAAGGCATCGTAACCAACTCGCCCGCTGCTGGCAAGGAGAGCCTCGACGGCTTCACCCTAAACGGCCTCAGCGTGAAAGAGGCCATTGCCAAGACCAAGCAGTTTGTTACCGAGAAAGGCTTGGGCCGCGTGAAGGTAAACTACCGTTTGCGCGACGCCATCTTCTCGCGCCAGCGCTACTGGGGCGAGCCCTTCCCCGTTTACTATAAAGACGGCATGCCACAAATGGTGCCCGAGGCGTGTCTGCCCCTCGAGCTGCCCGAGATTGAAACCTACAAGCCCACCGAGACCGGCGAGCCACCATTGGGCCGCGCCAAGATGTGGGCATGGGACACCACACAGAACAAGGTGGTAGACAAGGCATTGGTTGACAACAAAACCATCTTCCCCCTCGAGCTCAACACCATGCCGGGCTTTGCAGGCTCATCGGCCTACTATCTGCGCTACATGGACCCCACTAACACCGAGGCACTGGTATCGACCGAGGCCGACCACTACTGGCAAAACGTTGACCTGTATGTGGGCGGCTGCGAGCACGCCACAGGCCACCTCATCTACTCACGCTTCTGGAACAAGTTCCTCTTCGACCTAGGCGTGTCGTGCAAGGAAGAGCCCTTCCAGAAACTTGTTAACCAGGGCATGATACAGGGCCGCAGCAACTTTGTATATCGCATTAACAACGACGACCACTCAAAGGCTCCCGTCTTTGTATCGGCAGGTCTGAAAGACCAGTACGACGTTACCCCCATACATGTTGACGTAAACATCGTTAACGCCGATGTGCTCGACATTGACGCCTTCCGCCAGTGGCGACCCGAATATCAGAACGCCGAGTTTGTGTTGGAAGACGGCAAATACATCTGCGGATGGGCTGTTGAAAAGATGTCGAAGTCGATGTTCAACGTTGTAAACCCCGACATGATTGTTGAGCGCTATGGTGCCGACACCCTACGTCTGTACGAGATGTTCCTCGGCCCCGTTGAGCAGAGCAAACCGTGGGACACCAACGGCATTGACGGCTGCCACCGCTTCTTAAAGAAGTTCTGGAACCTCTACCAGGCCGATCTTGACGACAACAAGCCCACACCCGAGATGCTGAAGAGCGTGCACAAGCTCATCAAGAAGGTGACCGAAGACATTGAGAAGTTCTCATACAACACCTCTATCTCGGCCTTCATGATTGCCGTGTCAGAACTATCACAGCAGAAGTGCCACAACCGCACACTGCTGAACCAGCTCACCGTGCTCATAGCACCCTTCGCACCACACATTGCCGAAGAGCTGTGGCACCTCACAGGCGGAGAAGGCTCAGTATGCGACGCACAGTGGCCCGCCTTCAACCCCGACTATCTTGTTGAAAACGAGGTGCAGCTCACCGTGTCGTTCAACGGCAAGGCCCGCTTCCAGAAGAAGTTTGCTGCCGACGCTAAGAACGACGAGATACAGGCTGCCGTGCTGGCCGACGAGCAGAGCCAGAAATATCTCGACGGCAAGACCGTGGTGAAGGTGATCGTGGTGCCTAAGAAGATTGTGAATATTGTAGTGAAGTAAGTTTTATGTTCAAAAACAAAGCTATTGCCAATGAGGTAAAGGACTACCTCTTCATCACCCTCGGTCTGCTGATGTACACCTTCGGCTGGACCGTCTTCTTGCTGCCCTACCAGATTGTGACGGGAGGCGTAACGGGTATCGCTGCCATCGTTTATTACGCATCGCGCATACCCATTTCTTACACCTACTTCATCATCAACGTGGTACTGCTGGCGGTGGCCCTCAAGATACTGGGCTTCAAGTTTATGGTGAAGACGGTATACGCCATCATTTCCCTATCCGTGTTCTTATGGATAGCGCAAAACCTGATGACCGGCACCGACGGCCACATGCTACGCCTGCTGGGCGAGAACAACGTGTTTATGTCGATGGTGATAGGCTGCTGCTTTACAGGCTCGGCCTTGGCCGTAGTGTTCCTACATAACGGCTCGACGGGCGGCACCGACATTGTGGCCGCCGTGGTTAACAAGTATCACAACCTGTCGTTGGGCACCGTGCTCATCATTGTCGACATCCTCATCATCGGGTCGTCATTCCCCGTGTTCTGTGAGAAATATAACTATGAGATGGGCTTGCGTATCATGGTAACAGGTCTCTGCGCCATGATGATTGAAAACTTTGTGCTCGACTATGTGATGAACGCTCGTCGCGAGTCGGTGCAGTTTATGATCTTCTCGCGCAAGCACGAAGAGATAGCTTACGCCATAGGCACCAAACTCGACCACGGCGTAACCATTCTCGACGGTCATGGCTGGTACACTGGCCAAGACATGAAGGTGCTGTGCATCTTGGCGCGCAAGAACGAGAGCCCCGCCATCTTCCGCCTCATCAAGATTATCGACCCCAACGCCTTCGTGAGTCAGAGTGCCGTCATAGGCGTCTTTGGCGAGGGCTTCGACCACATCAAGGTGAAGGTTACCGACAAGCACACACAAGAGCTGCAAACACACCTGCAAAACAAGAAAAACATTAAAGACAACAATGAAAATAGTATTTGCCACGAACAATGCCCACAAGCTACAGGAGATACGCCAAATTTTGGGCAACAAGCTTGAGGTATTGTCGCTGAACGATATCAACTGCCACGCCGACATACCAGAAACGGCCGACACGCTGGAGGGCAACGCCTTGCAAAAGGCGCAATATGTGATGACACGCTATCATCTGCCCGTCTTTGCCGACGACACCGGACTGGAGGTCGACGCACTGGATGGCGCCCCCGGCGTGCATAGCGCACGCTATGCCGAGGGTGTGGGGCACGACTCGGAAGCCAATATGCGAAAACTGCTGCACGAACTCGAGGGACAAACTAACCGTAATGCATGCTTCCGCACCGTCATCGCCCTGCTGCTGCCCGACGCAGCACACCCCGATGCCAGCAATGTGCACCTCTTCGAGGGACGCGTTGACGGCACCATCGCCACCGAACGCACAGGCACGGGGGGCTTCGGCTACGACCCGCTGTTTGTGCCCGAGGGCTACAACCAGTCGTTTGCTGTGCTGGGCGACGCGGTGAAGAACACCATCTCACACCGCGCACGCGCCGTACAGCAGTTGGCACAGTTTCTTTTGTCACAAAACATCTGATATGCTTACACCACACACATCCACACTTTCAACCATCGCTCACGCCTTTCGTGTGCTCACGATAAAAAGGGCGTACCTTCTCTGTCTGTTCATGGTGGCCACACTCGTGCCCATACAAGCCCAGCAACAGGGCTCGTGGCAAGCATTTCTGGCCTACTATGACGTTACGCGTATTGTTGAAGGTGGCGGACGTGTTTGGGTGTTGGCATCAGGCAATGTGATGAGCTATGATGTAAACACTGGCGAAAGCACAACCTATAGCAAGGGCAGCCCGCTGAGCGATGCCAGCATTGCCGACATCAACTTTAACGCCACCGTGCGTGCGCTGCTGGTGCTATACAGCAATGGCAATATCGACATTCTGCACACCGATGGGTCGGTGGTCAACGTGCCTGACTATTACAACAAGGCTATGACCGAAGACAAGACGGTAACAAACATCGTCATGGCAGGGCGCCACGCCTATCTCACCACCATGTTTGGCATTATAAAACTGAACATGGCACGCGGCGAGATTGACGACACCTACAACATGGGCACACAGGTAAACGACGTGCTCGTTGAGGGCAACACCATCTTTGCCGCCACCGTAAAGGGGCTGTACCGAGGCAACCTCAACACAAACCTCATGCAGCCCAGCGCCTGGACACAGCTCAACACCACACCGTGGATGATGGTGGCGCGCTTGAAAAGCCAGCTGTATGCCGCCTCTGACACCTATCTGTGCACCATTAACGAGGCCAATGGCAGCAGCGCTGTGGTGTGGTCTCCGCACATGAAGAAGGTGCAGAAAACCGCTGACCGCCTACTGTTTTACGCCTACAGCCCCGATGTGCTTATCTATACCGCCGATGGGCACTGCACCAGTCAGCATATCGACAACACCTATTCCTGGCTATACAACGCCACCACCAACACATGGTGGGTGGGCAGCAGCAAGGGCGTAGTACAGCAGATAGCTTTTGAGAGCGAACAGAGCAACGCCCCCTACTCTATCGTCACCCCAAACATCTTGCCTAACAGTCCGCGCAGCAACCACTTTGCACGTATCAAGGTGCGCAACGCTACACTATACAGCGTGCCAGGCCGAGGCAATGGCGAGCTGCCAGGCGCCGTACAGGTATGGGATGGCGACAACTGGACGTTCTTCGACGACACCTTCGCCGAAACATTAAGTTATAACTATCGCGGCATCACCGACCTCTGCTTCGACCCCACCGATGCCTCACACATCACCGTGTCGGGCATACCTGGCATCTTCGAGTTTAAAGATGGGCAGTTGTGGCGCCGCTGGAACCTCGACAATTCGCCCCTACAACATGCCGAGACGGTGAAAGACCCCGCCAGCTGGCCCAACTATACCTGTGTGTTCTCATGCGCCATCGACAACAAAGGCACGCTATGGGCTACAAACAGCATCAGTGGCTCAACATCGCTGCTATCATTAACCAAGGATGGCACCTGGACCCAACACCCTAACAGCAACCTGATGGTGACGGTCAACGGCAAGCAGCGCTCAATGGATATGATGAAGAGCATGATGTTCGACTCGCGCAACCTGCTGTGGTTTGTCAACGACGACTATCGCAAACCTGCCCTCATAGCCTACGACACTGAAAACGATGTGATGAATGTTTACACATCGTTCATCAACGAAGATGGCGCGGCAGTACAGGTAACGGGTGTGCGCTGCGTGGTAGAAGATATTGACCACAATATGTGGATAGGCACCAATGCCGGACCACTCATGCTTGAGGTGGCAACGCTCGAAAGCGGCGGAACGGTGTTTAACCAGGTAAAGGTGCCACGCAACGATGGCACAAACCTGGCCGACTATCTGCTGGCTAACGTGGGCATAAAATGTATGGCCATCGACGGGGCTGGCCGCAAATGGATGGGCACTGACGATAACGGTATATACCTTATCAGCGCCGACAACATGGAGCAGATAGCCCACTTCACCACCGACAACTCGCCCCTACCCTCAAACGAAATTGAGAGCGTGGCCGTTGATGGACGAACAGGACGTGTATATATAGGCACCGCCGTGGGCCTATGCTCGTATATGAGCGATGCCTCTGAGCCCGCCGAGACCATGACAAAAGACAATGTATATGCCTACCCCAACCCCGTACGCCCCGACTATAACGGCCTTGTTACGGTAACGGGCCTCACGCTGAACGCCGACGTAAAGATTGTAACCACCAACGGCACCCTGGTGGCCGAAGGACGCAGCAACGGCGGCACCTTTACATGGGATGCCACCGACCAAAAAGGACGTAGGGTGGCCAGCGGCGTATACATGGTGCAAACGGCCACGGCCGATGGCAAGAAAGGCACCGTATGCAAAATTGCAGTGGTTAACTAATATGAAGATATTTTTCAATCATAAAGAAGAGCTGTGGAACTCATGGTCGCACGGCGCTGGCATCATCTTAGGGCTCACCGTGGGCACCGCCTTCCTGGTGTGGTGCGGATGGGCACGTAACGGATGGGCCACGGCAGGCATTATCCTGTACCTGTTTGGCATGTTGTGCTCATACGTAGCCAGCACCGTATATCACGCCTTGAGTGCATGGTCGCCATGGAAAGAGCGGCTGCGCAAATGGGATCACGCCGCCATCTACTGGCACATAGCGGGCAGCTACTCGCCCATCACGCTCATCGCCATGCGCGACTACGGCTACTGGGGATGGGCGCTGTTCGTCTTTATATGGGCGGCAGCCATAGCGGGCACCATCAAAAGTTTTATCTCGCTCAAGGGGCACAGCAAGGTCGAGACCATCTGCTTCGTGGCGATGGGCCTCAGTGTGCTCGTGGCCTTTAAACCTCTGATAGCGTGTGTGAGCACCACCGCCGTAGCATGGATTATTGGCGAGGGCGTGTGCTACATCACAGGTGCCCTCTTTTACAGCCTCAATGGGCGCCGCTATATGCACACCGTGTTCCACTTCTTTGTTTTGGCTGGATCTATCTGCCACATCATTGCAGTGTGGGATATATTAATGAAATATCTATAAAAAAATGGCAAGCAAGCAGAATGAACCCACACCCATGATGAAGCAGTTTTTGTCGCTGAAGGCAAAGCATCCTGACGCGCTACTGCTGTTTCGCTGTGGCGACTTTTACGAAACCTATTGCGACGACGCGGTGACGGCATCGCGCATACTGGGCATCACCCTCACACGCCGCAACAATGGCAGCTCAAAGGGCGACACCGAGATGGCTGGGTTCCCACACCACGCGCTCGACACTTACCTACCCCGCCTCATACGCGCTGGACGCCGTGTGGCCATCTGCGACCAGCTGGAAGACCCTAAGCTCACAAAGAAGTTGGTGAAACGTGGCATTACCGAACTGGTGACGCCGGGCGTGGCCATGGCCGACAACGTGCTCAACTATAAAGAGAACAACTTTCTGGCGGCCGTACACTTCGGTAGGCAGAGCGTGGGCGTAGCCTTTCTCGACATCTCTACAGGCGAATTTCTTACGGGTGAAGGCAATGCCGACTATGTGGCTAAGCTGATGGACAACTTCCAACCCAAAGAGGTGCTGTACGACCGTGCCTGCAAAGCGCTCTTCGACGAGCAGTTTGGCACACGGTGGTGCATCTTCGAGCTCGACGACTGGGTGTTTACCGACACCGCCGCTCGACAAAAGCTGCTGCGACACTTCGGCACCACCTCGCTAAAGGGTTTCGGCGTTGAACACTTGGCCAACGGCATCATTGCCGCAGGTGCCGTGATGCAATATCTTGAAATGACGCAGCACACGCACATTGGCCATATCACCTCGCTACGACGCATCGAGGAAGAGCGCTACGTTCGACTCGACAACTTCACCATTCGCTCGCTCGAACTGGTGCAGCCTATGCAGCCCGACGGCCTCTCGCTGCTGGGCGTTATCGACAAAACCGTGACGCCAATGGGCGGACGTATGCTCAGACGCTGGATGGTGTTTCCGCTGAAAGATGTAAACGCCATCAATGCACGCCTCAACATTGTGCAGTATGCCCTCGACCACACGGCCTTTGCCGACAGCATCGACGACCAGCTGCACCGCATTGGCGACCTGGAACGCATCATCTCAAAGGTGGCCGTAGGACGTGTGTCGCCACGCGAGGTGGTACAACTAAAGTTGGCCCTCTCGGCCTTGGTGCCCGTGAAGACGGCGCTGGAAAACGCCACAGACGAGGGGCTGCAACGCATGGGCGAACAGATAAACCCCTGCTCTATCTTACGACAACGCATTGAACAAGAGATACGCCCCGACGCCCCACAGTTGGTAAACAAGGGCGGCGTGATTGCCGATGGCTATAACGACGAGCTGGACGAGCTGCGACGCATCTCGCGCCACGGCCGCGACTATCTGCTTGAGATACAGCAGCGCGAGACCGAACGCACGGGCATAACCTCGCTAAAGGTGGGCTACAACAACGTGTTTGGCTATTATCTTGAGGTGCGCAACACGTATAAAGACAAGGTGCCTGCCGAGTGGGTGCGCAAGCAAACGCTGGCCAACGCCGAGCGATACATCACGCAAGAGCTGAAAGAATATGAGGAGAAAATTATGGGTGCCGACGAGAAAATTCTCATTCTCGAAACACGCCTCTTCAACGAGCTCATTGCGGCCATGCAAGAATATATTCCGCAGATACAGATCGATGCCAACATCACGGCCCGACTCGATTGCCTCATGGCCTTTGCTAAGACGGCCACCGAGCACCACTATGTGCGCCCCGAGGTGGCCGACGACGACGCCCTCGACATCGTACAGGGCCGACACCCCGTTATCGAAACACAGCTGCCCGTGGGCGAAAGCTATGTGCCCAACGACATTCGTCTCGACACCGAGAAGCAACAAATAATCATTATCACTGGCCCTAACATGGCGGGAAAGTCGGCATTGCTCAGGCAAACGGCCCTCATCACCCTCATGGCACAAACGGGCTGCTTCGTGCCAGCCAACAAGGCACACATAGGCACCGTAGACAAGGTGTTTACCCGTGTGGGCGCCTCAGACAACATTGCGCTGGGCGAGTCGACCTTCATGGTTGAGATGACCGAGGCATCTGACATCTTGAACAACGTAACACCACGCTCGCTCGTGCTCTTCGACGAGCTTGGACGCGGCACCTCTACCTACGATGGCATCTCTATCGCATGGGCCATTGTCGAATATCTGCACCAGCACCGCGGCGCACAGGCACGCACCCTCTTTGCCACCCACTATCACGAACTGAACGAGATGGAACGCCAGTTTGCACGTATAAAGAATTATAATGTAAGCGTGCGCGAGGTTGATGGCAAGGTTATCTTCTTAAGAAAACTGATGCCAGGCGGCTCTGAACACTCGTTCGGTATTCATGTAGCCGAGATAGCAGGCATGCCCAAAAGCATCGTGAAACGCGCAAACGAAGTGCTGAAACAGCTCGAAGCCGACAACGCACAAGTGGGCATTGACGAAACAGATGGCGAAAGCCATGCTGGAAACAACGCACAAGGCGAAAGCAACGCTGAGGGCCACACCATCAAAGCCAAGAAAACCACCCATCTGCCCAAGGCCGACAACCTACAGCTCAGCTTCTTCCAACTCGACGACCCTGTGCTCTCACAGATACGCGACGAGATATTAGGCTTAGACATTAACAACCTAACGCCCGTTGAAGCCCTGAACAAACTGAACGATATCAAAAAGATATTGAGAGGGAAAAGCTAAGAAGGGAAAAGGGGAAAATGAATAGGGAAAAGTGAAAAGGGAAAAGTGAAAAGGGAAAAGTGAAAAATCCTATAGCTAAGCTGCCTATAAAATCCCCACCCCACACGAAGGCTTAAAAGTCATATTTTCAACCACTTGCATTGATATAAGTAAAGAAAAAGGGCAAAAACATGCACAAAACCACTATGTTTGTGCAGTGCTTTATGCTTTTTTAATGAAAAAATTTGCAAGAACGGATAAAAATGACTTACTTTGTAGCCGATTTTGAAATTAGAATATTATTTATAAACACATTAAAGATTAAAATTATGTCAGAAATTGAAGCAAAGGTAAAGGACATTATCGTAGACAAACTGGGTGTTGACGAGGCTGATGTAAAGCCCGAAGCAAGCTTCACAAACGATCTCGGTGCTGATTCACTCGACACTGTAGAGCTCATCATGGAGTTTGAGAAGGTGTTTGGTATCTCTATCCCCGACGATAAGGCTGAAAAGATCGCCACTGTTGGTGACGCTATCACTTACATCCAGGAGAACAGCAAATAAGGCACACCCCTCAGTATAACCCCCTTCCTCAATGCCGAAGGGGCCTACATACGCCCCGTATCGTAAAGAGGCACGGCATTGCTAAAGAAGAATAACAAAAAGATGACTGAGGCGCTAACCGCGCTTGCACGTTTTAACGGTTGATAGTTTCTGGCACCTGAACATTTCTTCACCCAGAAACCATCAACCTTTTGCGCTTTTAAAATAAGTGCACCGAAAAAACATACCTTTTCATATCAAGCACCAGACATTAAAACAACGACATGGAATTAAAAAGAGTAGTAGTAACGGGCATTGGCGCCGTTACACCTGTAGGCAATACTGCTGAAGAAACCTGGGCAAATCTGCTGGCAGGTAAGAGCGGTGCTGCCCCCATCACCCATTTTGACACCACCAATTTCAAGACACAGTTTGCTTGCGAGGTTAAAGGCCTCAATGTAAACGACTATATCGACCGCAAGGAAGCTCGCAAGATGGACCGCTATACACAGCTCGCCATTATCGCTGCAAAACAGGCTATCGAAGACAGTCAGGTTGACCTCGACGCCATCGACAAGCAGCGTGTAGGCGTGGTTTACGGTGTAGGCATTGGCGGCATCAAGACCTTTGAAGACGAGGTGTCTTATTATAGTCAGCACCAAGAGGCTGGTCCTAAGTTCAACCCCTTCTTCATTCCGAAGATGATTGCCGACATCGCATCAGGACAGATCTCTATCCTTTACGGCTTCAACGGCCCTAACTATACCACCACATCAGCTTGCGCATCATCAAGCAACGCGCTGGCCGATGCCTTCAATCTGGTGCGTCTGGGCAAGGCCGACATGATATTGGGCGGCGGTGCCGAGGCTGCCATCTGCGCTTGTGGCGTAGGCGGCTTCAACGCTATGCACGCACTGTCAACCCGTAACGACGATCCCGAGCACGCCTCACGTCCGTTCAGCGCCAGCCGCGACGGCTTCATCATGGGCGAGGGTGCTGGCTGCCTCATCCTTGAGGAGCTGGAGCACGCCAAGGCTCGTGGCGCCAAGATTTACGCCGAGATGGTGGGCGAGGGCATGAGCGCCGACGCTTACCACATCACCGCCTCACACCCCGAGGGTCTGGGTGCTAAGCTCGTGATGCAGCGCGCCCTTGAAGATGCTGGCTTGAAGCCCGAGGATATCGACTACATCAACGTTCACGGCACCAGCACACACGTGGGCGACATCTCTGAGGCCAAGGCCATCAAGGATGTGTTTGGCGATGCTGCTTTCAAGCTGAACATCAGCTCTACCAAGTCGATGACAGGTCACCTGCTGGGTGCTGCTGGCGCTGTAGAGGCTATGGTTGCCGTGCTCTCAGTAAAGAACGACATCATTCCTCCCACCATCAACCACGAAGAGGGCGACAACGACGAGGAGATCGACTACAACCTCAACTTCACCTTCAACAAGGCACAGAAGCGCGAGGTGCGTGCCGCCATCAGCAACACCTTCGGCTTTGGAGGTCACAACGCATGTGTAGCATTCAAGAAATATGCTGAATAATATCATTGATCGTATAAAGCTCCCCTTCCGCAAGGAAAAGGAGCTTTATATGTCTTTATACGAAATCATTGGCATTTACCCCCACGACATCTCGCTGTATAAGTTGGCACTTATGCACAAGAGCATGTTTAAGCGCAACGCCAAGGGTAAGCCTATCAACAACGAGCGCCTCGAATTTTTAGGCGACGCCATCCTCGATGCCGCTGTGGGCGACATCGTGTACCGTCATTTCCCCGGCAAACGCGAAGGCTTTCTCACCAACACCCGCTCGAAGCTGGTGCAGCGCGACACCCTGAACCGATTGGCACAGGAGATGGGCATCACAAAGCTCATCCTGTCAAACGGACGTGCCGCCTCACACAACTCGTACATGGGTGGCAACGCCTTCGAGGCACTGGTGGGCGCCATCTACCTCGACCGTGGCTACGACGCCTGCATGCGGTTCATAAAGAAGCGCATACTGGCGCAAATGATAAATATTGATAAGGTGGCGTATAAGGAGGTGAACTTCAAGAGCAAGCTGATAGAGTGGACACAGAAGAACCGCGTGCAGCTTGAGTTTGTGCTCACCGACCAGCATAAAGATAAGAACGGCAGCCCCGTGTTTGGCTATCGCGTGGTGATAGAAGAGCAGGAGGGATGCGAGGCCACTGGCTACAGCAAGAAAGAAAGTCAGCAGCTGGCCTCGAAGCGCACCCTTGAGAAGCTGAAGAAGGAGCCCGGCTTCCTCGATGCCGTGTTTGCCGCTAAGACAAACCGCACCAAGATGGAGGAGATGCCCGTTGAAACAGTGCCCTCTACCGAGCAGCCCGACGATTTCTTTACCGACAAGGCACTACAGCTTGAGGCTGCCAACGCGCCTACCACCACTAACAACAACGTGGTAAACGACGAGGCGATACAGGAAGAGGCCGTAACCGAAATGGCAGAGACCGAAATGGCAGAGACCGAAGCAGTAGAGACCGAAACAGCAACCCATGAAAAGGGTAGCGAGCAAAAAGGCCGTAAAAATCGCTCACAGCGCCATTCGCCCATGTATGCAGACAACTATACCACAGAGGCCGAGAAAGACGCTCAGAACGCAAAAGAAAGCCTCTCCAGCCTTCCTGAGATAGAAGAAGCCGACGATGATGATGATGAAGCCGACGAGTTTGACCTCAGCCACATCACCCACCGCGACAAATCGCGCGAAGACATTATTGCCGAAGCTGAACGGATGGCGTTTGAACTTGGGAGTTGACGAGTTGACAAGTAGACGAGCTGCTTGCTTTGTTATTGACATCTCTAACATCAATGTTCATTAAAGTTTTAAAAACGCGAATGAGCATACATTATCTATGAATTATACAAGTAGGATGGGGTCTCTGTGCCCCGTCCTCTCGCATTAAATATGGGAGGTTATCAACTGAAAGTATTGGGTGCTGGAGGACGGGGCACAGAGACCCCGTCCTACTTTGAGAGCGCTCCGTTCAACATAGAGAAAAATATAATGATAGCGTTGGTAGCAGCTCGTCAACTTGTTAACTCGTCTACTCGTCAACTTATTATCTACTTGTCAACTTAAATAAATAGAGGGTAACAGCGAAACAAGCTGTTACCCTCTTTTTATTATGCTAACCTTATTCATAGGCGCTTCGCGTATTTAAGGTTTTACGCGAAGCGCATTATCCTAAAACAATCTTATTACTTAATTTCTTATTCTTAGTTGCGACCATAGCCGGGGTTCTGCTCCAGCTTCTGGTTAGCCTCAAGCACTGAGTAGTGGATGGGGAAGCGGTTCAGGTCCTTGTTATTGGTAGCCTTATGATCCCACCAGTCTTCAGTTACGTAAGCATCCCAGCGCACGAGGTCGGTACGACGACGGCCCTCACCTACAAACTCCATCATCCACTCGTCAAGCATACGAAACTTGTCGAGGTTGGCCTCTGTAACGGGGTCGGGATCGTTGCCATCTACGAAGTAGCGTTTACGCACGTGGTTGATGAGCTTAGCAGCACCCTGTTTGTCGCCCAGGCGCATCTTGCACTCTGCCAACATATAGTAAACCTCGGCCAGACGAATGACAGGAATGTCAGGGTTGAACATGAGCTTCTTATCGGTCTGATTAGGACGCGGACTAACCTTATACAAACGAATACCAGAGTTCTCCTCTGCAGTACCGATGTTCGACTCCAGATCGTTTACGCTTGTATACTGGAAGTTACCATTAGCATCCTTATATCTCGGGTTGTTTACGCGTGAGAAGTAAGCCACCTGGTCAACCTCGTTGATAATCTGTCCTTTATATTCGCGTGAGCCCATGCACACCCACTCGGGGTTCAAGGGGTTTTGTTGCAGACCTACTACGAACATGCCTTTATACTTACCATCGCCAAGATATACATAGTTTTGTTTGCGAATATCCTGGTCGTTGAACTTAGAGTAGATACGTCCAAGCTTGGTAGTGTAAGGAGTACCTGTGGGGTCGAGACCTGGCATCAAAGCTATACCATTGTTTGAACCTGAGTCTTCCAAGCCACCAAGGTAGTTACGGAAGTTGTAGGGCACCATGCGCGACCAGTGCATACCATCTGATTCAAGCTTAGCGTGCTCACTGGGCACACTCCAGATAATCTCAGGGCTGGTGTCGTTGTTAAAGCCAAACACATTGGTCCAATCGGGATCGATGTCATACTTGCCATACTTGCCTTCGATGATGTCTTTGCAAATGTCAGCACACTCTTGCCACTTCTCCTGGCGGATATATGAAGGCGCATTGAAGTAGAGCTGAGCCTTCATGGTAGCAATGGCAGCAGCGTTGATAGCACCTGTTTCCTTAGCGCCAAGCTCGGTCTTTACAGGCACGTTAGGCAGCGCCTCAGTGAGCAGCGAGTCGATAAACTCGAAGGTGCGCACATCGGTAGAACGAGGCTTAATATCGCTCTGTGTAGTGGTGTAGAGAGGCATACCACCAAACATATCAAGACCTTTGAGGTAGAAGTAGCTTACCAAGCCTTGCAGCTGAGAGAGCATAGCATCACGAGTGCCTTCAGGGAAGCCCAACTTGTTGAAGTCGACAGTGCTCAAATCCTCAAGAGCGTCCCATGCGAGAGCGGTACCCATCTGTGACAGTTTCCAACCTTCATCAATGAAGCCCATATCCTCGGCATACTCATGGTGGTGTATCTTCTGATATTTAGCACCATCGTACCAGTCGCTACCGCGTGTAGGCTGGATAAACTCGTCAGTACCCAATTCTTGCAACAGCCACATATTATCATCGTGACCAGCAAACCAGCGCCAGTGTGTAAAGGGGCGTGCGTAGCGCTGGTACACAGCCTCTTGACTTGTATAGAAGGTCTCAGGGGTTACCTGAGAATAAAAATCGGGATCGATGTTACAAGAAGTGAGCGCAGTAGCGGCCACTACACCTCCCAGTATCGATTTCAATATATTATTCGTTTTCATATTGTCAAATATAATAGGTTAGAAATTAAACTGCATACCGAAGGTCCATGTACGAACTGTAGGATAATAGTCGCTCCAGAATTTCTCTGTACCCTGATCCCAGCCAGTGATGTTCACTTCAGGATTCATACCGCTGTAGCCAGTGATGGTGCATACGTTACCACAGGTAGCCCAGAGACGTATCTTGTTAATCATGTTATTGGTAAGCTTCTTCATATTGAACGTATAACCCAGTGTGATAGCGTCAATCTTCAAGAAGGTACCATCCTCAAGATAGTAGTCGCAAATCTGCTTCTCGCCCTTGATGTGGTTAAACTTGGTATAAGCAGCCTTCAGCACGTTGTTGTTGCCACGGCCCTGAATACCAAAGTACATGTTAGCAGTATTCATCACGTCGAAGTCGATCCATGAGCGCATGTTGATGCCCAAATCCCAGTTCTTGTAGGTAAAGGTATTGTTCCATGCAGCGATGAGCTTCGGAGTATAGTTGCCTATGTAACGTTTGTCGAGCTCAGTTTTCTGGGTTGCAGGAATGACGTTGTTGTCCTTGTCGTAGAGTAAGAAGTTGCCTTCGTCGTCGAAGCCAGCAAACTTCCAGATGAAGAATGAACCAATGGTAGAGCCTTCCTCGATACGAGCAGCATCACCAGGAGTACCAGGAGCGGGGAAGCCGTTGCCATTAAAGTAAGTGTTGTTACCCCACAGGGTCTTAATCTTGCCGCTATTATGGCTCAGGTTCAGGTTCGAGTTCCAGGTAAAGTCCTTGGTCTTGACGGGTGTGCCACCCACTTCAAACTCCCAACCCTTAATCTGCATCTTACCAATGTTCTGCCACTGTGTGCCCTGTGTATAAGGAGGCTGCGGCACGTTCACGCTATAAAGCAGGTTGTCGATGTTACGGATAAAGTAGTCGAACTTACCATAGAGGCGACCGCCAAACAGAGAGTAGTCGATACCGAAGTTCCATTCCTTCTTCTCTTCCCATCCCAGGTCGGGGTTCACGTTCTGTGACTTACCATACGACTTTTTCCAGTTGCCGTTAGGCAGATACCAGAAGGCGTCAGAGCCTAACATGTTAGCCATGTATGAAGACGAGAAGTTGTTGTTACCAGTAACACCATAACCTACACGCAGCTTCAAGTCTTCTACCCATGAGATGTTCTTCATAAACTTCTCGTTAGAGATACGCCAGCCGGCAGATGCTGACCAGAAGTTAGCCCAACGGTTCTTAGAGGCAAACTTAGAAGAGCCCTCGTGACGGATAGAGGCCGACAACAGATAGGTGTCGTCGAAAGCATAGTTGGCACGAGCGAACAGAGAGAACAGTTTCTCTGAAGGATCCTTGCCTGAAGCCATTGAAGCCTTACCATCGGCAAGACCTGTGCCCTGACCAATATCCCAGAACTTCACGCCATCAACTGAGAAGTTGTAGTTGCTCATGTTGAAGTTATCGCTGTTATATTCGAAGTAAGAATAACCTGCTGTAGCGCTGACAGAGTGTTTTTTAAACTCGTTAGCATAAGAGAAGTAACCCTCAGAGGTGATACGTTCCGACTTAGAGAAGCCCAGGTAAGCCGAACCTGTGTGGTTGTCTTCAATCGATGTGCGGCTGTAGCTGGGGTTATAAGTGTGGTTCTCCCACTGGCGGTTCTCATAACCTAACGACTGCTGGAAGTTCAAACCAGGAATGGGCTTGATGTTCAGTTTCAGCACCATTTTGGGCTTGAACCACTTGTCAACGCCCTCGTAGGTATAGAGCTTAGCATCGGCCACAACGTTATAGTCGAGGGTCTCGTTCTGCCAGATGTTGTAACCCGTCTCTGAGTTAGAGTCGTAGGGCGAACGGGTGGGGTTGTTGAACAGCGCCTGCTGGAAGTTGGGCCAGTGGTTGTTACGCGAGGCCTGACGATAGTCAACCATCGGCTTAAACTCTAACCATCCGTCAAACAGCTTGAAGTTGGCGTTCACACGTCCACCATAGTCTTTACGGCTATCAACAATAGCAATACCGTCTTGCTTCTCATAGTAGAGCGAGGTATAAACCTGTGCCTTGTCGGTGCCATACTGCAACGAAAGGTGATGCTTCGTAGAGAAGTTTTTGTGGTTAATCATCTCATCCCACCAGTCAACGTCGTCGCCGTAGTCGGTACCAATGTTGTGCTCAGCATACTCGCGACCCGACAGCATCTCGGGCGCGTTGTACGACTGTTTGTGAGAGAACTCGTTAGAGTAGGTGAGGTCGAGCTTACCCTGGGTGTTGGTTCCACTCTTAGTGGTAATCAAAATCACACCTGAAGCAGCACGTGTACCGTAGATAGCACCTGCCGAAGCATCCTTCAGCACGTCGATAGAAGCAATATCATCCTGCGATAGTGAACGAATGTCGCCACCAGGGAAACCGTCGATCACAATCAGCGGCGAGCGGCCAGCATTCACTGAGGTCATACCACGCAGCTGGAAAGTGGTTCCAGCATTGGCCGAAGCAGTGTTGCTCATTACCAAGCCACTAATCTTGCCTTGCAACGCACCTGAAATGTCGGCACCGCCTACACCCACCATCAGGTCTTTGCCCTTGATAGAGGTGATGGCGCTGGTAACCTCTTTCTTGTCGAGCGTACCGTAACCAATCACAACTACCTCATTGAGGTCGGAGATATCCTCCTTCAGTGTTACGTTCAGGTTGCCATTGGCAGGCACACGCAAGGTTTTGTAACCAACACTCTTAATTTCCAGTGTAGCGTTTTTGTGAGGAACCTTGATAGAAAATTTTCCATCCATGTCAGTAACGGCAGCGAAAGACACGTCGGCGCCAACGATGCGTATTACAGCACCGATTAGAGGCTCGCCCTTATCGTCCACTACAGTTCCTTTTACTCGGTTGTCTTGTGCCAGACTAACCACTCCTTCCACACTTCCGGGAGCTGCAAAGGCTGCGCCTAAGTTACCCCCCCGATCAACAGCGACGAAAATAGCATCGTCGTCGTTGCGTAGGTTTTTAGTTTGTCATTCATAAAACGGGTATAAAGATTTGAGTTTTGGTGTATTATAATAAAATTGAACTTTTATTATATGTTTAGGGTTTCACTATATTTTGGGGCGTTTTTTTAATTAAATTATTTTACTTTCTTTTTTCGCTCTCAGGATTTAGGGTTGCATTTTAAGTCAGCACCTGCAGAGTGCTATAGGAATAAAAAATTCAAAGGTAATGCAGGATAGTGTGAGCCAGCTGTCACTTTTCTGTTACTTTGCCACGTAGCTGGCCTTTACAAAAGGCTGTTGTAAAAGATAACGGGCGCTCACGGCCACGCTCTCTTCAACGGGCATTGTACATTGCTCAATCTCGGCTACGATATATTGCAGACCCGCTGTCTTGGCATTGCGGAAGATGGCATCCCAGCCCACCATGCCGCTCTGACCAATCTCGCGGTGGTCTTTGCAATGAAACATATGGAAGCGGCCTGGGTAGCGTTTAAAATACTCGACAGGGCTGCATCCGCCGCGCACCGTCCAGTACATATCCATCTGGAAGAACACGTTCTCTGGATTGGTATGTGTGAGCATATAGTCGTACATCATCTGGCCTTCAACCTTAGCAAACTCGTAGTCGTGGTTGTGATAGCCAAAGCTGATGCCCTCTTTGCGGCACATCTCGCCTACAGCGTTCAGATAGCGGCAGTAAACGTCGAGGTCGTGCAACGACTTCTGCTTGCCTATCCAGGGGTCAACGATGAAAGGTATGCCAGCGGCCTTGTGGTCGGCAATGGTCTTCTTCCACCATTTCAATGCTTCAGAGTAGTCGCCCGAAGCCAACTCAGCGTCGCTGAGGTTGTGCGATACGTGCGACGACAGAATCTTCATGCCAGCGCCCTCAATGTCGGCCTTAAAGTCCTTAGGCTTGCGGTTATAGAAGGTGCCCTTGCCATTATCATAGTTGGCAGCCTCTACGCTGGTATATCCCATGTTGTGCAGACGTTTAAGCAGGGCGGTCCAGTTGGCTGAAGCTTTGCCATCGGCATTAACACCATTCAACAGGTCGCGCACCGAGTAAAGCTGCAAGCACAGCTCCTTCTTCATCTTCACAGGCTGTTTTCTGATGTTGCGCTGAGGCGACACAGCCTGTGCCACTGCTGGCAGCAGCAGAGCCACTGCCAGTAGGGTATAGATAAGTGATTTTTTCATATCTGATGCTGCTTAATCCATAATCTTGATGCGGATGTTGCGATACTGCACGCTGTCGCCATGGTCTTGCAGACCGATGTAACCTTCGTGCTTGTCGCCACCCATGTTGTTCAGCAGCTGGAAGGCGTAGGGGAAGTCGCCGCCCTCTTTAAACTTGCTGGCCTGCAGCATCTCAGTCCATTTCGGAGTCCAGAGGTGATACTCTACCACGTTCTTGCCGTTCTGTGCGTGAATAACGGTGCCCTTGAAGCACATAATCTTGGCGGTATTCCACTCGCCGAAGGGCTTAGCGTTCTGAGGCTTAGCAGGAATCATATCATAGAGTGATGCCGACTGGCGGTTGCCATCTTGGCCCAACTGTGCGTCGGGATGGTTGGCGTTGTCGAGCACCTGATACTCAGAAGCCGACTGCCAGATGGGCAGATACTCATACTTGCCATCAACCTTACCCATCACCTCTTGTGCGAGGTAGAAGATACCAGAGTTGGCACCCTTGGTCACACGATATTCCAGTTCGAGGGTGAAGTTTTGGAACTTATGAGCGAAGATGAGGTCGCCACCGTCGGCAGCGTGAGCCTCGCCTGTGCCTGAGCCTGTCAGGGTGATAGCGCCATCCTTCACGGTCCAGCTCTTCGGAGCCTTATCCATGCCGTAGCCACGCCATCCGTTCAGCGTCTTGCCGTCGAACAGAACAATATAGCCATCCTTGTCCTTGGGGAACTGTGCCAGGTCTACATTCTCTTTGTCGGCCACCTTCATATCAAGGTCGGTAGCAGCCTGTGCAGTATCTTTTTGGCATTGGCAGCCAGCACACTTGCAGTTGCACTTACATTCATTATTAGCGTTGTTGCAGCCTGTCAACATCAGAGCAGAAGCAGCAACTAAGAATAAAAGCTTTTTCATAAATCTGAATTCTTTAAAGTTTGGATATGTCAAACCCCAAGACCCTACAACACTATAAAACCAAAGAACAACAAGAACAACATTTCAATGTTCTTAGAAAGGAAACAACGCTGTTGATGTTGTTCTTTGGTCATTTATAATGTTTTGGGTTACAGGGTTCTCTTTTAAACAATCCTCTCTACTTTATTTCAACTCTTTTACCTTGATGTTCTTGAACCAAACGGTGTCGCCATGATCTTGCATGCCGATGAAGCCCTCGTGGTTCTCGCCACCACAGTTGTTCAGCAGCTGGAAGGCTACAGGCCATTTTGCCTCGCTAAACTTACTGTTCTGCAGCATCTGGGTCCACTCGGGAGTCCAGAGCTTATAGGTAACCACCTTAGCGCCGTTCATAAAGTGGGTAACGGTGCCGTTGTTTACAACGATAGCCACCTGGTTCCACTCGCCATAAGGCTTAGCGTTTTGGGGCTTAGCAGGAATCATGTCGTACAGAGAAGAAGCCTTGCGGTTGCCATCAACACCCAACTTAGCGTCGGGGTGGTTTTCGTTGTCCAGCACCTGACATTCGGGTGCCGAGATAAAGATGGGTTCCATACCGCCCTTGTCGTTCTTCACCTCTTGTGCCAGGTAGAAGATGCCCGAGTTGGCACCTTTCGATACCTTCCACTCCATTTCAAGGATAAAGTTTTTAAACTTGTGTGCGAAGATGATGTCGCCACCTTCGCCCTGTCCAGCGTTAAACTTCAGGCAGCCGTCTTCTACAGTCCAGCGGGCGGGCACATGGTCTTTGCCGTAGCCACGCCATCCGTCAAGGTTTTTGCCATCAAACAGGGTGATGTATCCTTTTTTATCTTTTGTTACATTAACGGTCTTTGATTCAGCGCCTTGTGCCACGGTAGAAACTTTCAATGCCACCTTCTTCTGAGCGCTAACGGTCATGATGCCTGCTGTGCAAGCCAGCAAAGCCATTGTAAAAAATATCTTTTTCATATTGTTTAAGTTTTAATGTTTTGTTTTTAATAGGTTGAAAGCAGTTTTAGAAAACCTATCTCTTTATAGATAAGCTATACAAGCTAAATAAGATAGAGCTTCTATATAATAAGCTAAGCCTTCTAAGGCTTCTATATAAGCTATCAACTTAGCCCTTTCTATCAAAGTTAGAACCAATAGAGCCTCACGGCTCTATGGCCCCCAATAGATTTTCTAAAACCACAAATATAATAATAAATAGAACCAAATTTTCTTTATTTCGGCATATCAGGCAGCTTCCATCCCTCGCGGTAGGTGTGCTTGATAAGCTCCTGCGACAGCTGAATAGCGTTAACAGGCTCGGTCCAAGTCTTGTTGAACGAGGGGTGACCATTGTGAATGGTGAAGCCGTCTTTGATGCAAGTCTTGATGGTTTCGTGCTCGCCAATATTGGTGAAGCGCATGTTTTCGCCATCCCACTCGAGCACCTTGTTCAGAGCCTGCAGACGTACTGCCAATACACCCATTACAACCATTTCGTTGAAGGGGCCAGCCTCTGAGAAGTCAGAGTTACACTTCGTGCGGTTCTTCGGGTTCTCTTTACAAGCGCGTACCCAGTCCATCTCATGGCTACATTTCACGCGGCGAGCCACCTGAGGAGCGTTAGGCTTGCGACCAGACAGCAACCAGGGATCGTTGCCGTAGCAACCGCAGATAAGGGTATCTTTGGTACCGTGGAAGATGGTAAGACCACCACCGCTTTGCATGAGTTGCTTGCCTTGTGGGAAGCCCTCGGGACGGTCGGGCATCAAGCCACCATCATACCAGTGAATTTCTACTTCAGGCATAGCCACCTTTGCCATATTATCGCGAGCAGGGAAGGTCATCTTCACGTGCTGAGCCTGCGGAGCGCAAGCGTTCAGCAGCAGGGTAGAAGAGCCCTCAACCTTTGTAGGATAGAGCAGGTTCAGCGCCTTAAACGGCTGGTGCATGATGTGGCAAGCCATATCACCCAGAGCGCCTGTACCATAATCCCACCATCCGCGCCAGTTCCAGGGCTGGTAAACGTTGCTGTAGGGGTTCAGCTTAGCGGGGCCAGTGAAGAGATCCCAGTTCAGGTTTGCAGGAATGGGGTCTACCGTTTCGGGGCTGTTCAAGCCTTGTGGCCAGATGGGACGGTCGGTAGCGCAGTCAACGCGTGTTACCTCACCAATCTCACCGTTCCAAATCCAGTCGCATACGGTCTGTGTGCCGTCGCCAGAAGCGCCCTGGTTACCCATCTGAGTAACAACGCCAGTGCTGGCAGCCAGCTTGGTAAGTAAACGTGATTCGTAAACAGAGTGTGTAAGAGGTTTCTGACAGTAAACGTGTTTGCCGTGCAGCATGGCCTCGGCTGTTATAATTGCGTGTGTGTGGTCGGCTGTGGCGATAATAACGCCATCGATGCTCTTCATCAGTTTGGCGTCGTCAAACATTTTACGATAATCCCAGAAGCGGGCAGCTTTTGGGAACTCGTCAAACACTCCTTTCGCATAATCCCAGTTAACGTCGCACAGCGCCACAAGATTTTCTGTGGCCTTTACGTTATTGATATTGGCATGGCCAATACCTCCAATACCGATAGCTGCAATGTTCATCTTGTCGGATGGAGAGATGTGTCCAAAACTCTTGCCCAAGATAGAGCTGGGGGCAATGGTGAAGCCTGCTACGGCAGCGGCTCCCGACTTTAAAAAAGTACGTCTCGAAATGTTTGCCATAATAATAGTGGTTTTGTTATTGTTAATAATAGGTGTTTGTTTTCTTTATTGTTGTTGTGATAAGCCTGTATAAGCCTTTCTAAGCCTTCCTAAGCTGTGGGGACTGGAGGAGACTGGAGTAGACCAAAGGGGGCTGTAGGGTAAAAATAAACGAGAGCAGCAAAGCTATAGGATTTTTCACTTTTCCCTTTTCACTTTTCCCTTAGATTCTTATCTCTGCGTCAGCAGCCCATAGCCGTTTTTCATGTGCTTGCGGCGCTCACGTATCTGTTCCAGTGTGCGCAGGTTGCCAATGGCGGGTAGGGCGTGTGTCTTTGCGTTCTCAAGGAAGTGGCTGGCATATTCAGATGCGATGGCCGAGTCGCGCATAGAAGGCAGTCGTGGGTCGAGGTGTCCGTTTTCAATGCTGTCAGCAAAGCGGTCAACCAGCACATCGATGTTTTTGCCACCGAAGGGTCGCTCAATGCGTAAGGTGCGTGTCACGCCATGCAGTTCTACCACTGCCGTTTTAAAGTCGTGTGTCATGCGCACAATGCCTTTGGTGCCAATAAGCTCCACATACGAATTGTGTGTTTGGTCTTTCGACAGCTGCCCATATACAAAGCCCTGTGTGATGTCGAACACGATACCATTTTCAAACGTGCCATGACATTGCAGCCACCACGGCTCCTTGTAGCTCCACATACGCATGCCCTGAGCGTGCCATGTAGCATATTCGCTGCGGGCATACCAGCGGGCAATGTCAACATAGTGCATACCGCAGTCGTGAAAGCAGGGACCCTCATATTCGTGGCCTTCGCCTGGCGCCAGTCCTGGTGTCATGTGGCACACACGAATGATGGCCAGTTCGCCCAGTTCGCCCTCGTCGATAAAACGTCGCATGGCCTCGTGATACCACGAGTTGCGCAGATACAGGTTCACGGTAGACAGCACATGAGCTTTCTCGGTGGTGTCAACCACCTGCCATTCGCGCTCTACGGTGTCGGCGATGGGTTTCTCTGATATAATATGTTTGCCTTGTTTTACAGCCTTTTCGATTTGTTCTTTGCGTAGGTTTGCCAGTGTGCAGAGCGCCACCACCTGAACATTGGGATCGTTAAAGACGATATCTTCGTCGGCTACAATGGTAGCCTGTGGCACTTGTTTAGCCGCATATTGGCGAGCCTCTTCGCACACATCGCATATATAGGTAACGTCATAGCGTCCGTTTTTCAGTAGCTGGGTAAGATATTTGTTTCCCATTCTACCGAAACCAATGATGCCAACCTTTATTTTTTTTGTGTTCACCATACGTAGTTGTTTTTAGTTATCGACACTTTTCTTGAGGCGTTTCACCATCGAGATACATGCCATCAAAATAATTTTCAAAAAGTAGCTCCTCATCGGGAACTGTCATGCGGTTTTCGATATTGCAAAATTATGAAATATCATACAAGATTTTACACATTTCGCTAAATGTATAACTTGTATTAGCCTTATATTTTTATAACCACCTATAAATGAACGCCTTACCAAAAGGCCGTGTATGATAATGTATTAACCAAAAAAGATGATACAAAAGCCCTTTATGGCCTATGAAAAGTCGATAATGAGGGCTTCAAAGTCGTCGTTGCTCACCGAAGAGCGGTTTTTAGCTCTTGTTTTGTAAGTGTTGACGGTGTGTACCGAATAGCCTAAATAGCGGGCTATACGTTCGCTCTCTCTTATACCCATGCGTATGAGAGCGAAGATGCGCATCTCGCTGGTGAGCGTTCCTTGCTCGTGTGGGTAGCGACGGTCGGCCTCGTCAAACAGCGTGTTATACTGTTCAACAAAGTTGGGGAAGAGGGCGAGGAAGGTGCTATCGAAATTGCGGAACATGGTCTTGCGTTCAGCGTCAAGCACCTCAACGCTAGTTATTTTGCTAATGTCGCTATAGCTGTGCATGAGCACCGCCTTGTTCACCTTATTAAAGATATGTTCCAGCGTGTCGATATGTTCAGAGGCGTCGTACAGCGTACGACCAATATATTTGTTCTTTACCTTGTTGGCCTCCCTCAGGCGCTCATTGGCCTCGTTCAAATTCTCCAGGTGCTGAGCGTTCAGCCGTTGTGCCTCCTTTAGCTTGCGGTTTATCTTGCGCGAATAGATATACACGGCCGCCAAGGCCACAATAATAAGGGCGAGGCAAGCCAATAAGAAGATGTAGAGGTTGCGCTGACGTTTCACCATGTTCAGGTGCGTATCTTCTACCGAAGGCAGAATGGTAGAGAGCGTGATTAGTCGGCGTGGCGCATTGTAAGCGTTGATAAATTCAAGGGCCTTACGCACATACTGGCTGGCCTTAGCATCGTCGTAATGCTGTATGGCCTGCGAAACGTTGTAGAGCGATGTTATCTCCATTGTGGCCGACTCGTTGTCCAAGATGGCCGACTTGATAAAGCATATGATCGACATCTCCTCGTTGCCCTTTCTATGGTAGGCCCAGGCTTGCGAAAAATAATAGCCAGCCCTTATATGTTTATCTTTTTCAAAAGCCAAGGCTTTGTTAGCGAAGGCTATCAAGCGGTCGTCGTCGCCCTTTGTCTCTAATAGAGAAACATGATACCGATACCAGTCGGTGGTATTAGGCTTTACGTTAGCTACCAACGAGTCGATATACTGGTTCGACATTTGCGAATATTTGTTTTTACGCGATTTGCATTTAAAAAAGGTGTAGCTACGTTCTGACCATAGCCTGTGCATAGTTTTAAAATACTCTATCTTCAGCCATTGCGGCATATAGTTGCTGTCTAAATTGGCAACCTCCTGGAAGGCTTGAACGTTGTCGCCCACCATAGCGAAGATAAAGGCAAGGTTACACTTGGCCAAAGCCATGAATTGGCTGTTGTTCATTTGCTGGGCCACCTCATAGCTTTTAGTAGCATAGACGTAGGCCGAGTCGGCATTATAATATTCGTAAGCCTGAAATATGCGGTGGTACACCTCAAAGCGAGTGCCCAAGGTTTCGCGTCCTGTCACCAGCTTTTTAAGGTCGTTTATTTGTTGTTCATGTTTGGCTTTATACATAGGAGCCATCTCCAAGCTACGATCGAGCTTGGTGAGCCATTCGTTTATATTTTTACTAAGAGCGTTAACTTGTAACGTAAAGCCAAGTAATAATAAAACTATTATAATATGTTTATAGCGTAACATGTGAATAAGGTTTGCATTAAGATAAATGCAAAGATAAACATTTTTTTGCTTTAAGCAATATCTATTTTCGATAAATAATTATCAAAATAAAAACGCAATAACAACAAAAAGACAAAAGAAACCTTTCTTTGTTGTTATTGCGTTATTATAACTAAGGCCTATATGACCCATAAGACCTATAAGACCCATAGGCCCCATAAAATATTGTTATCGCGCTTGCTTTTTTTACTATGCCTCCTTCTTGTCGAGCACCTCGTAGCGCGAGTGTTTCGACACATATTCGGGCACAATATCTTTCATTTTCTTCACCGTGGCCATATCGTCATATTGGGCGGCTATCTGGCACAGGTCTTCAATATCGCGCTCGGCGTCTTCATATTCATAGTTGCGCACCATGGCAATGCGTATCTTCTTGTGGAACGAGGGCTTCGTGTTTTCGTTCTCGTTCAGCACCTCTTCATACAGCTTCTCGCCCTCGCGCAAGCCCGTATATTTTATCTCTACATTGGTGGCACCACTGAGCTGTATCATGCGGTGTGCCAGGTCGGCAATGCGCACGGGCTCGCCCATGTCAAAGACAAAAATCTCGCCACCCTTGCCGTGTGTGCCAGCTTCGAGCACCAACTTACAGGCCTCGGGTATAAGCATGAAGAAGCGAATAATTTTAGGATGGGTAACGGTGAGCGGACCTCCAGCGGCCAACTGCTTGCGGAAGAGGGGAATGACGCTACCATTCGATCCTAACACGTTGCCAAAGCGGGTGGTAACAAACTGTGTTACGCCTTGCTTCTTGCCGTCTTTGATGTCCTTGTCGAGGCTCTGCACATATATCTCGCAGATACGTTTCGAGCAGCCCATCACGTTGGTGGGGTTCACGGCCTTATCGGTAGAAATCATCACAAACTTCTTTACGCCATACTTTACGCTGAGGTCGGCAATAACCTTTGTTCCCCACACATTGTTCTGTATGCTCTCGCTGGGGTTGTCCTCCATCATGGGCACATGCTTGTAGGCAGCGGCGTGGAACACATAGTCGGGGCGGAAGGTAGAGAAGATGTTCTCCATACGGTCTTGCTTGCAGATGCTGGTCACCACGGTCTCGGCCTTGATGTCGGGATATTGGTTCTTCATCATCAGGCGTATGTCGTGCTGGGGCGTCTCGGCCTGGTCGATGAGCATCATCTCGGCTGGCTTATAGTGGGCTATCTGTCGCACCATCTCTGAGCCGATAGAACCTGCCGAACCAGTGATCAGCACCCTCTTGCCTGAGAGCAGTGCACCCACCTTCTCCATATCAACCTGTATCTCGTCGCGTGGCAGCAGGTCTTCAATCTTCACCTCGCGCATCTGTATGTTTTTCTTCTCGTTGGGGTGCCGCGACCACTCTTCAACATCCAGCGATATAAAAATCTTTACGCCAGCATTGATAAAGAGGTCTTGCAGCTGGCGGTTTTTCACAAACAGGTCGTGCTTCAAGGGGCTCACCATCAGGCACTTAATATTGCGTTCGCGAATGACGGCAGCCAAATCTTCCTGTGTTGAGTAGATTTGCTTGCCCATAAGGCGCTCATTATAGTGGGGTTTGCTGTCGCCTATATAGCCATCAATAATATATCGCACAGGCTTTGTGTTACGACAGTTGTTGGTGATGGCAATGGCGCCAGCATGTGTGCCATACACCAGGGTGTGCTGAGCTGTTTTTCCTACCAGCGCACTCTCATACACCAGCTTTATGCAGATACGTGTCAAACACATGATCAGGGCCGTGCCAAAATACATGATCAGCAGCATGCGGAAGGTGAAGGGGTAGAACTGGGTAGCCAAGAAGCTGTCGGGGGCGCTACCACGCACCACGGCGTTGGCGATGGCGGCCAATGCTAAGGCAAACATATTGGCGTAGCACACACGTAGCAGATCGACAAACTGCGAGTAGCGCAGGATGCCGCTATAGGTGTGAAAGAGGCGGAAGCCTATAACATTGAAAAGAGCAAATGCTATAAACGAGTGTAATAAAAGAGGCCATTCGCTCAACAACTCGGTGAGCGGATGCCGAAGCCACATGATAAACAGCCCGCCAAAGAAGCAGGTTAATGTATCAAAAGTTACTATGCTCCAGTAAGGCAGAGCATTACGTCCAAAATACCAGTTAAAGAAATTTCTCATTAACTTCATAAGTGATAGCGCTTTTTCGTTCAGTACTATAATTAAAGATGGTTGCTTTTTTTAGAACGTTTTCGTTGAGCCAGATGAGCAGAGCCAAGCTTGCTTGAGCTTTGCCATGGCGAGAAAACGTGCCATGAAATGAAACCTTCTTCTTTTTTTATTCTCTTGCTTGCAAGGCTACCCTACACTTAACATATAACCATTTTTGCCTTTTTTTGTCATAGTTTATCTTTGTATTGTTGTGTATGTGTTGTGGGTATGTAGGGTGCACAGCCATTTTAACAAGGCATTGGCACAAAGTTAATAATAATGTTTGTAAAAAAGGGGGGATGAACCAACTTTTTTTTTCACCCCCCATTTTTTTGATTTTTAACAATAAAGTTGACAAGTAGACGAGATACGAGCAGACAAGGAGAATAGCTCTTAAAAAGCGCGCTGCAAACGCTTGCCACCCTTTGTTACCACAATGCCTTTATAGGTGTGGTCTACCTTCTGGCCCATCAGGTTATAGCGTTGGCCAGAGGGGGTGTTATGCTGAGCGGCATCGGTCATATTTTTAATAGAGGCAGGTGTGCCTAAGTTGGCAAATAGCTCGTCGTTCAGATACTGGCAGTTCTTACTAAACCAGTTTTTTACATATAAGGCCTCCTCTTCAAGGTTGGTGTGCAGGTGCAATGGGCCTCTCTGACCAGGGCTGTCGTTCCAGCGGTCGTGCTCACGTTTCCAAGCACCAGCCTGTGTGATGCGCTGCACAAAGTCGTCGACACGGCTGTTGAAACCTGGTGCCGACAACACGTTTTCTCGGCACAATTCGCGCCAGCGGTCGGTCACACGGTTACGATAATCGTTTACGTTCAGGTTCCAAAGGCGCTCAAACAGTTTCACCTGTAGCAACGTGTTATTGGTTGACACTTCTTCATAATAGGTGCCATCCCAGAATCCGCCCAACGCACAGTCAAGATCCCAAGGAGTCACCATCACACGTTGCTCATCATTAATGTTTACAATGCTGAGGAACGAGTTTTTCATCGTATTGTCGAGCAGGCCCGTAGCCAAGATAAACACATGATAGTCGATAAGGTTTTGCAGATATACATGGTCGTCGAGAGCGCTGATAAACGCATCGTCGGTGCTCTTCGCACAAAAGTCGATAAACGCCTTCAGCGGAGCGTAAGCCATCTCTGAGGGGTAGTCGTCAGGATAATCTAGCTCCCATCCGTTCCATACCACGGTGTCGGTGCGCGCCGCATTGTCATATCCTTTCAAGTAGGTGGCGTCATACCACCCGTCGCCTTTATACATCACACCGTTAATGGTTACCGTTTCGTCGTCGCTTACCTTTGACTTCTTAATGCCTAACAGCTTGCGGTTCACCTTATCGCTAAAGCAATATAGGCCATGATATTTGCCGTTAATAAACAGCTCTACATGCAACCCTTTGGTGCCGTTACGGTTCTCATAATCAGTGACATAGGGAGTAGTCGACATATCGTTCCATATATCAAAGTTTATGCGGTTGCGCATACGTAGCAGGTCAACGGCCATAGCATCCAGTATCCAAGCATCGTCTTTACGTATGTCAAACATTTTGACATCAAGGCTTTTACCTTTCTCGTTCAGCAGCTTTACGGCAAACGACTTCTTGTCGTAGCACAACGCACTGCTGCCTCTGTATTTTACCTTACAGTTAAAGGTGATATCTTCTTCGCCAAGAGTGCGTTTCTGAAGGTCAACCACGCGCAGGGTGGCATTGCTATATTCGGGTTTCGTTACCTTATCAATATCTACCGTGAGGTTAAGGATGGGCAACGACTGCTCGCTTAGCTGAGCACGAAATATCTCAAACTCGGTGGGTTGGGGCACGTCGGGCACCACCTCGTCAGTAGTTTCAACATGGGTCTGTGCGCTGGTTATAGTGGCTATAAACGCAAAGGTGGAGAAGCAGACAACACGTAATGTCTGTGTAAAAATATTCATAAGCTTGCTTTATATTGGTAAATAAGTTTTCTATTCTTAATGAGAGATAGTCTTTTCATTAAGTTTTGTGCTTGCAAAGATAGTGCAAAAAACCGATTAAGCTCACAAAAACTAATTTATTCGTTTTTGTGAGCGTGAGGTTTTTATTAAAATCGAAGACAACACAAAATATTGTTAGGTTATTTTAGAGTTTACTCAAGTTTTGCATATCTTCGACATATTGTCAGTAAACGAGTTGACAAGTATTAAACAATACAACACAACAAGCAGCGAGATGCTGTTATAAGCATCACTTGTCGAGCCAAATCCACAATGTGGCGTTACGCCTTTGGGTGCTGTCAGAGCCAGTGGGCTCGTGCAGCAGCAAGAATATCTTCCGCTTTCCATGAACATGCACGTATGCCCATTCAGGATGACTGGGGTCAACGCCCTTAGCAAACAGTTGGTTCAGCACATCATTTTCGGGCACATACACCTGTTGGGGCGATGTGTTTTGCATCTCCAGTTCGTTAATGATAAAGCGTTCCTGCTCAGGCGTAAGCCCCTCCATATCATAGCCATAGGCACACAGTTTGTAAGGATCTTCATAAAGTTTGAATGCACTCGTCTTAACATTTTCGATGAAAGGAGGTCTAAAAGTGGGCAGACAAAAGCCCTCTTTCTGCATAGTCAGCAGATAGTTTATCTGCGCACCATACTGCTTGGGTGTGGAGCGGATAAAGTACGGGTTTTCATTATCAACATATTCAATACCATTGCCTCTCTTAGGTCTCTCTTCCATACCCATCGCCATATCTACCAGACGGTGCAAGGCCTGAACATCGTTCTCAGGCAACACCAATTTACCCTTTTCATGATAAAAAGGACAGTTGAATAACGACTTATGGATAATGTTTATCTCTACTGCATTAAACGTTTCGTTCCACTCTACCAACACCATCCAGTCGGTATCTTTGCGGAAGTAACCATATTCTTCGTCACCCATAAAGTCCTCATGCCACAATATTTTCCTCACATCTTCAGGCAATTGCACAATAGGAGTATCTGCCCCCAATTCCTTGGCAATGGCTTGGGCCTGAGCACGTGTCGTTTCCAAAATATCATAACTATATTTCATCAGGCATCCATCAGCATCAATATCCACACGTGCATTCATCTCATGCCCCTCCCACAATAAAGGAAAAGCATCGCCATATGGACAAAGACCTTTGTAATGTGACATTAGTAACAGCGAGTCTAAACGGCTCGAATTAGAGCCCCTTTTGTATACCTTAAGCCTAAATTCTTTTACTACCGCCTGCTCTACCTCTCGAAGGGTGGTGTACGACGTGGGGTTCTGCACCACACCAAATGGCATACTGACTAAGCGATGTAGCATGTTTTTACCCTCGGTGCTCATGGAATAAGGGGCTTGTCGAACCTTTTTTGCTGGCTGTGTAGTGGTAACCTTATGCTTGGCAGCACCCGCGTTCTTTGAAGGATGCTTTCCTTTGTAAGGACAGGTAACCAGTGTTCTGCCACAGGTGCGGCAACGCGGCTCTATGCGCTGTGCCTCGGCGTATAATGTGGCCAGTGTAAGAAAAAGGAAAAAAGCAAATATTTTCTTCTTCATAATGGTAATGGTTTTACGTTGTAGAAAATAGAAAAAAAGGGCTGTCCACACATGGGTGAGCAGCCCTTCAAAGGGTTTATCTTGTGGCATCACACGAGGGCGATGCCGTCAAGCTATCAAGCTATTAGAGCTGAGGACCAGCAGCAACGAGGGCCTTACCAGCTTCGTTGTTGGTGTACTTAGCGAAGTTCTTGATGAAGCGAGCAGCGAGGTCCTTAGCCTTCTCCTCCCACTGAGAAGCCTCAGCGTAGGTGTCGCGGGGATCAAGAATTTCAGTAGCAACGCCAGGAAGCTCTGTGGGCACCTTGAAGTCGAACATCGGGATCTGCTTTGTAGGAGCCTTGTCGATGTCACCGCTCAGGATGGCGTCGATGATGCCACGGGTGTCGCGGATAGAGATACGCTTGCCAGTGCCGTTCCAGCCAGTGTTTACGAGGTAAGCCTTGGCGTTGTTCTTCTTCATCT
>OHUE01000082.1_pt1 | contig 57722 bp, 45 predicted proteins | sample 1579111 | NCBI WGS metagenome assembly OHUE01 (sample SAMEA3879524, study PRJEB24766) | human gut metagenome | biome: human-associated habitat; feature: feces | place: USA | collected 1985/1987 | reverse complement strand
CAAATACTTTTTTACTCATAAGTTATACGTCCTTTCATCACCATTTTATGGCTACATTTTTGTGAATTCTCGTTTTTTAGATGTGCGTTAAATTCCGATTTATCGGGCAGATTAAAAATCCACCCAACTACATTTTACCATAAGCACAGCCAAAAATCAACCACGAAAGGAAGAAAATAAAAATGCTCACTCGCTTTTACTACACTCCTGCTGCTTTTCCATAACAGCGTTGTACTTTTCAAGCTCGCTCATAACAAATCTTTTAATCTCGGAGGTGGTGGAAACCCCACGCATTGCACACCAAGCCTTGAAATCCTCGGCATCTTGTGTGCGTACTCTTGTACCGAGGGTACGCATATTGTCCTTGTCCCACTTTCGGGCATATCCTTTTTGTTTCTCGGAAACAGGCATTTTTATCGCTCTCCTACTTGCATAAGTATATTTTATCCATTATACCATAGCAATGGAGATTTTGTCAATGTGCGCATAAGCTAAATTTGTATAATCAAGTTTGGCTGGAATTACTATTGAAAACTACTTATATAAGTAGTATAATGTGAGTGTAATCAAAAAAGAGATGTTCCGGTGGAACATCGGGGAAAGGAATGGTTTATATGAATAACACCGAAAGTGAGCTTTATATAGCAAGGGCAATGCTTAACGCAAAGACGGCGGTTATCGCAGACCGTGAAAACCGTGAACAGCGTATCCGAGAAAAGGCGGTTAAGGCGTTTGAGGAACGCAGTAAGCCAAAGGAAAAGCGTGAGCCGATGTCAGCCGAGGAGAGAAAGGCGGTTCTTACCAATCTGAAAATGCTTAATGCAGGAAAAACGGAAGATTAAAGTACACAAAATGTTCCATTGGAACATCAACCAACAACAAAAAAGGAGAATGATTATGTTTAGAATTTCAGATGAAAGCTATGAGAGAGTAACCGAGATACTTGAGGACATCGGTTATGCTTGCGATGTTGAGGAAGAATTTGAGGAGTGGGAGGACGTTGCAAGAAGTTCGTTCGCTTCCGTTCTCGATGAGGTTGACACCAATCAGTTTGATATGACCTGTGCTGCCATAAAGGAGCGTATTGTTGATGAATATGCCGAGGGCAATGAAAACTATGCAAAAGGTATTCGCACTGCATTTTACGGCTACCTTTGCGAACGCAGGGACTATCTTGATTTTTACGAGGACTATGACAAACCCGAACTTCCCGATGATGCCGATGAGAATGAAATCTCCGAGTATGAGGAGAAAATGGAGGTATATAACCGCAGGAAAGAGTACAGCGATTGCGTGGAGAAGTGGATTTCGGATATAGGCAGTATTTCATTAAAGGAGGGAGAATAATGAGCAAGGTTATAACCATAGCAAACGCAAAGGGCGGTGTAGGAAAATCTTCTACATCGACAGCACTTGCGGCAATTCTGAGTGAGAGAGGTTACAAAACGCTTCTTATCGACTGCGATACACAGTGCAACAGCACCGATACTTACAGAGCAATGACCGAGGGTGTTGCTACCGTTTATGATGTGCTTTTGGACGAGAGCCGATTGAGCCTTGACGAAGCAATTCAGCATACCGAGTGCGGAGATATTCTCGCAGGGGACAGCTTGCTCCGACAGGCAGATGAGAAGCTGAAAGGGAGCGTTGACGGACTTTATCGAATGGCAGATGCTCTTGACGGCTGTGAGAATTATGACTACATAATCATTGATACTGCACCTGCTATGAATTCTATCCTGCATAACTGCCTTATTGCCGCCAGTGAAGTTATTATCCCCGTAACTGCGGACAGATACGCTTTGCAGGGACTTTCACAGCTCTTTGAAACTATCAGAGCTATTCGCAAAAGGCAGAATCCAAGTCTGAACGTTTCGGGACTTCTGCTTACCAAGTATAACGGACGGGCAAATCTTTCAAGAGAGGTCAGAGCTTCCCTTGACGAGGTTGCCGAGCAGATGAATACAAAGGTTTTTGACACGGCAATAAGGGAGTGCATCAAGGTGAAGGAAGCACAGGCGAGAAAGCAGACACTTATTGCGTATGCTCCCAAATGCACGGCTGCCGAGGACTACAACAGGCTTGCAGATGAGCTTATAGGTTGATGTTCCACTGGAACATTTATGAAAGGAGTTTTTATTGTGGCAAGAAATGTAACAAGCAAATTCGGCGTAACGGACGGTCTGGATTTTACTTCCGAACAGGGGATAACGAGCATTGCGATAGACAAGCTGATACCATATCACAATCACAGATTCACTCTTTATGAGGGCGAGCGTTTGGAGGATATGATTCAGAGCATCAAGAAAAACGGCGTGATTACTCCGATAATCGTTCGCACAGCAAACGGAGGAAAATATGAGATTTTGTCGGGGCATAACAGAGTGTATGCCGCAGGATAGGCAGGACTTGAAAGCGTTCCTGCTGTTGTAAAGGTGAATTTATCCGATGAAGATGCTGAAATCTTTGTTGTGGAAACAAATCTTATTCAGCGAGGTTTTTCCGATCTGAAAATATCCGAACAGGCGTTTGCGGTTGCACTCAGGTACAACAAGCTGTTTGACGAGCGAAAACGAAAGGACATATGTGACGAGCTGTATTTCATCGAGAACGGTAAGCACCGTCCCGAAGATGTTCCACCGGAACATCTTACAACGAGAGATGCAACAGCAGAGGAATACGGCATAAGCTCCGCAACGGTGGCAAGGCTTCTCCGCATAGACAAGCTGATAAACGAGTTCAAGGTGCTTGTTGACCGTGGAAATATAAAGGTCCGTTCTGCCGTTGACCTTTCATATCTTACAGAGGAACAGCAGAGAAATGTGTACAAGGTTATGACCGAAAAAGATGTTACTGTCATTGATATGAAAATGGCGAAACAGCTCCGTGAGATAGCATCATCTTACACGATAGTCACCGATGAGCTGATAACCGATGTGCTGAACGGTGAGTACGATTCGGACGAAAAGCCAAAGGACAAGGGAGAAAAGATAACGCTCCCCACCGCAACATACAAGAGGTATTTAAGCAGTTATTCCAAAAAGGAAGCGAACGAGATAATAGAAAAGGCCCTTGCTCTGTACTTTGAGCAGGGCGAATAACGGAGGTATTTAAAATGGAAAAGATGATTATTCAAGGCAAGGTAAAAGAGGTTTTTATGCTCAAAGAAACAGGCAGAATGCTTGATATTTTCGGCGTGAGGATAACACAGGCGGACGGTTCTGAGCTGCTTGTGGAGTGCGAAGCTGCCGAACTTGACAAAAGGCTTCACACCGGAACGAAAATTGCGGTTCTGGCATACCGCACGGACAAGGACGATGACGGAAATCCTGCGGATAGGATTGTGGCTAAGACTTTGAATTATTGATACTGTTTAAATAGGTAATAGCAAAAGGCTCAACGGGAATTTCCTGTTGAGCCTTTGTGTATGTATATTGATTCATTGTGGTTGATAAACTGGAATAGGGTTAGGGAATACTGCTTGGTGAAGTCCTCATCTGGCCCCGTTCCCATCTGGTCACATGACTGCCGTCCCGGTTTTGTTACTGCCTTAATTCCCCTGTTTTTTTAGCTACAAATTCCTCAAATACCTTTTCTTTTTCTTTCCTTTCTTTCTCGGCTAATAAATCATCAAGGATTAACTCGATACCAATTCTTATGTACGGGAACATCTCTCTGCATTCTTCCTCGCTTAATTCATGTATTCCTTTACTCACAATACCATATACATTTTTGTTTTTAACTAAACTTGCAGGGAGATATTCTTTTAGCGTTTCGATTTTTTTATCAAATTTTTGACGCTCGAAATCCTCTTTTAAAATATCCAATTTTTCTGCAAGTTCATTATATTTGTCGAACACCAACTTTTCTATAATTCGCCGCAAATATACAAATGAACCTATTCCTATACCATGTGCAAATAACCCAACGGCTTTGCTAAACTCACGATATTGTTTGCCTAATACAGATTTGTATTTTGAAATTTCAGGAATTACTAAATCCGCTATTGACGGAAATTGCCCAATTTTTATTATTTTGCTATCTATAACAATCAAGTCAAATAGGATAGCATGCTGTCGGTCACGGCTACATCTATATGTTAGCACATACCGTTTATTCAAATACGAATTAAAAATCTCTTGCTTTTTGGGCTTTCTGGTACGACCTGCCGTATCATCAATCATTATACTCATTATGCCAGTTTCTTCGTGAATTTCACTGTTAGAAAACGCAAATACACGGTTTGTTTCACAATGTGGACAATAGCAATCAATTGTATTCCCAGTATATTCATTTTTCGAAAGATATTTTTCTAATTCTTCTAAATCATCAATGGTTATATCTACGTTATCGTATAGCCCTTTATTTACGAGCAATTCTTCAAATTTTCCCATAGCTTATTTACCTCGGTTTCTATGTTAGCAATATGTGTTTTATCATATATCTACATATAAATTCATTCAAAATACCGTATAAATCGTTCCACAATGAATAAATCCCAGCTTCTCTGTAATTTTTTTGCATCACCTTTTTATCGCCATATGTATCAATTTGTAAATGTCCGTAATGTCGAAATGCCCAGTTGATACAAAATGAGACAATTCTTTTTTCTGAACCGTCTCCTGCCAGTCTGTGAGTAACACCATGTTGTTTGATATCCTTCATTCAATGCGTTTACAAATTCCGATTTATCGGGCAGATGAAAAATCCACCCAACTAAATTTTACCACAAGCACAGTAAAAAATCAATCATCCTTAAGAAACTTATACGCAGGAATATCCAAAGCCTTGGCAATGTCAAACAGGGTATCAAGAGATACTGTGCGGTTTACGTTCGGAGCTTCTACCGCACCTATAAAAGCTGTGTTCTTGTTGATTTGCTCTGCAAGCTGTTCCTGTGTTATCCCTTTCAGCTTGCGGTAATAGCTGATTTTCAAACCGATTCTTCTGTATTCTTCGTAGTATTCCTCTTTCATATCGCCACCGTCCTTTTATAACCATTTTACCAAAAGCCATTGACAATTTGAATTTATCAGAATACAATATATATTGTGTGACATACAATAAGATTTATTCTTGCTACAAAAATATCGGGCGGTGTGCTGTATTGTCCGTACTTTTACACATTACTTTTGATAAAATGTATATAAGGGGGAATTTACCCTAAAAAATATTAAGGAGAGGTTAAGATGAAAAAGACGAAAACAAAGAATGTGCTGTTGTGGGTAATAACTGCGATGGTAACGCTGCTGACATTCAGCGGCTGTATGTCCGATGCTGTCGATAGCGGAGCTGTGCAAGCGGAAAGCACATTGTCTGTGCAGGAAAGTTATGATACAACGGAGCTGACGGACATTATCACGGAAATATCAGACACGGCAGAAATCAATGCTGCGCAGACTGAGGGACAGATTATTGAGCTTTCAAAAAAACAAGTCACTGCGAAAAACACTGCGGCAAAGAACAAGAAGTCCGTCAAATCAACTTTCTCCATACATTTCATTGATGTTGGTCAGGCAGATGCGGCACTTGTCGAGTGTGACGGACACTATATGCTGATTGACGGCGGCAACAAGGAAGATTCAGACCTTATCTATTCCGTGCTGAAAAAAGCTGCCGTTCCAAAGCTGGATATTATCGTAGGAACTCACGCTCACGAGGATCATATCGGCGGCTTGCCCGGTGCGCTGAATTACACAACGGCAGACCTTGTTTTATCTTCCGTGACATCATATAACAGCAAGGCGTTTAAGAATTTCAAGAAATATGCCGACAAGAACGGCGGCGGACTTGTTGTTCCGAAGGCAGGGGATACATACAGTCTGGGCAGCTCCGATGTGAAAATTATCGGTGTGAATGAAGCGGACGGTACAAACAACTCATCAATCGTTCTGAAAATCACTTACGGAAAGACCGAATATCTCTTTACGGGAGATGCGGAGCGTGAAGCTGAACAGGCTATTCTCAACAGAGATGAAGATATTTCGGCAAATGTTCTGAAAGTGGGACACCACGGCTCGGATACAAGCACAAGCTATGTATGGCTGCGTGAAATAATGCCCGAATATGCGATTATCTCAGTAGGCAAGGGCAACAGCTACAACCACCCCACCGATGAGGTTCTGTCAAGGCTTCGTGATGCAGATGTTCAGACCTACCGCACCGACCTTAACGGCGATATTTTTCTTACATCTGACGGAAAGACTATAAGCATAACAAGTGACAAAACCGCTTCAAAGGACGAGATTTTTAAGGCAGGAGAAGTTGTCACCGAAAAGGTTACACAGGCAACAACACAGCCTGTTGTTACCGAAAAGGCAGACAATAACGCAGCAGGACAGAATTATGTTCTGAACACAAACACAAAGAAGTTTCACTACCCCTCTTGCAGCTCTGCAAAGCAGATTAAGGACAAGAACCGTGATGAATACACGGGTACAAGAGATGAGCTGATTGCTATGGGTTATTCGCCCTGCGGAAAATGTCATCCTTGATTGGCAGTTGAGCTTCATAAACTAAAATAATCGGAAGATAAGACAGCAGCAGGCATTTACACCCCTGCTGCTGTCTTGCGTTTACACCGCACAAATCCGTCTTAAAAATTCCGCAGAACGCTGTAAAAATCGCCCGAATAACCCCTCAAACCCGTTCATAATCTGTTGAAATAACCAAAACCGAAAAAATGGAAAAAAACGATTGACATACAAGCCAAAATGGGTTAAAATAAAATTAAGCAAATATAAATTCACATATTATTTACATCAAATTCAAAGGAAAGGGATGATTTTATGGTAAAAAGAGCAAAGCTCAGAAAAATAACGGCAGGCTTGCTGGCGTTTATGCTTGTAACCTCGGCATTGCCTGTGGTGGATATTCTGCCCATAGACAGTGGTGTATCTTTCGGTATTACGGCGAGTTCGGCAGATGGCAATGTTGTTGCCAGCGGCTACTGTGGTAAAAACGGCGGACAGAATGTTAAATGGGAACTCACTGAAAACGGAACCTTGCCCGATGGCGCAACCGCATATAAACTGACAATTACAGGCTTGGGGGAAATGGCGGGTTATGATTTTTTTAATCAATCTCCTTGGAATAGCAATGGGCAACATATTACTTCTGTTGACATTGCTTACGGTGTTACAAGCATTGGAGCAGGTGCATTTTTCGACTGTTCTGCATTGACAAGCGTAACCATTCCCAAAAGCGTTACAAGCATTGGAGCAAGTTCATTTTACGACTGTTCAGCATTGAAAAGCGTAACCATTCCCAATAGCGTTACAAGCATTGGAGGCGCTGCATTTTATGAGTGTTCATCATTGACAAGCGTAACCATTCCCGATAGCGTTACAAGCATTGGAGACAATACATTTTATAAGTGTTCAAAATTGAAAAGCGTAACCATAGGAAAAAACGTTACAAGCATTGGAGAAAGTTCATTTTCTGATTGTTCAGCATTGAAAAGCGTAACCATTCCCTGCAGCGTAAAAAGCTTTGGTTCATATGTTTTCGATTACTGCCCTGACACCCTCAAATATCACCTTGTCGAAGGCTCTTATGCCGATAATAATATCACAAGCACGAACAAGGTATATGACCAATACCACAGCTTTATCGGCACGGTAACAAAAGAGCCGAGCGAAACGGAAGAAGGCGTAAGGACATACAAGTGTACGGGTTGCGATTATGTCAAAACAGAGCCAATCGACAAAGTTGCTCATACACACGCTCCTGCAACCGTCTGGACATCTGACGAAACGGGACACTGGCACACTTGTGCGGGCTGCACCGAAAAGGTTGACTTTGCAGATCATACCTCGGATAACGGCTCTGTTACAACGCCTGCTACCGAAACAGAAGAGGGCGTTAAGACATACAAGTGTACTGTTTGTGATTATGTTATCAGAACAGAGCCGATTCCCACAATCCACGAGGAACACACTCACAATTACGCAGCGGAATGGTCCTCCGACAACACAAGCCACTGGCACCAGTGCAGCTGCGGAGATAAGACCGACATCGGCAGCCACGTTTCAAACGGCGGAATTGTTACCGTTCAGTCTACATACAACAGCACAGGTTTAAGGACATACTCCTGCACTGTCTGCGGTTATGTAATGCACACCGAAACAATTCCTGCACTCAAACAGGACTACTATCCCAACTACATCTACGATGATTTCAATCCGTTCATCAATGTAACCCCGGCATACAGCTTTGAGCAAATCAAGCTGACAGGAAAAATCAGCAAAAACAATGTAATTCTCGAATGGGCAGATGTTGAAGATGCCGACAAATACACGGTATATCAGCTTATTGACGGAAAATACAAGGCAATCAAGACAACTGCCGAAAACACATACACGGTAGAAAATCTCCCCACAGGCAAATATAAATTTATCGTAAGATACACCGTTGACGGCAGAATTTCACCTATATCAAAGTGCAATTCACTGAACGTCAATATCAAGAACAGCAAGCCATATCCTGTTGCAACGGTAAAGAACAACGTTGTTACACTGAAATGGCAGCCCGTTGACAATGCAGAAAAGTATGCGATTTATCTTGTAAAGGACGGAAAGGCAGCAAAGCTCAAGGAAACCGAAAAGAGAGCCGCTGCATACGTTCTCGAAAGCGGCAAGGAATATCAGTTTGCAGTCAGTGCTTATGTTGACGGAAAATGGACAACGATGAAAACATCGGACATTGTAAAAGTGACAGCAGAAGAATAATGTTATCCTACTAAACGAACAGCTCCGCAGGATAGTTCCTGCGGAGCTGTTGCTTTTATTCTCCAGTATATCGGTTTGGTCTTGTTCGGGTTCTGTACACACAGGTATCATACCTCACCATTTGCAGATGTTCCACTGGAACATCTAATGAAAAAGGGAACATTCGATGAAAATGCTCCCTTTTTAATGCCAGTATTCAAAAATCAAAGGTCAATATATGCACCGTCAGCGTTACCGTTGATTACATAGTAAGCACGGAGATTGCCGTTTTCAGCCTTGAGGTAAACATCAACAGACTTAACGTGCTTGCGAGTGCCGTTCTTGTAAGCTGCCTTGCAGGCTTCCTTGATTTCCTCCATAGAATAGTCCTTGCCATTGCTCTGGATAACGAACTTGTCCTCTGCTTTATCGGCAGTTTTCTTTGTTGCTTTCTGCTTGGGAGCTTCGGCAATTTCGGCAGCCGCGGCTGCCATTTTTGTTTCCTTAACAGCCTTTGCAGGAGTTTTTCTTGTTCTTGTAGTTTTCGGCTTTTCGGTTGAAGTGGCCTTAACAGCAGGAGCAGTTTCAACAACAGGAGTTTCAGCCTTTACTTCTTCTGCGACAGTGGTTACGGGTTTATTTTCAACAGCCTTTTTTGCTGCTGCTTTCTTGTTTACTCTTTTGTTTGCCATAAATAATCATTCCTTCGTAATTTGATGTATTGGAAATATTATACTATAAGTGTGTTGGATAGTCAAGAAAATGGCTGAATTAAAGGCTTTGAGGGTTATTCGTCAGCCTTGATATTCAGATTATCCTTTATAATCTCCATAATCTGATTAAGGCGAGCTTCACCGATACCCTTGACAGCACCAATTTCCGAACGCATCTTGTCAAGGTCAATATCAACGGCATCAATGCCCTGCATAGCATCGTCCTTGCCCATTTGATAGATGTTGGCAAGAGTGCGTGTCATTGTGTCCTTGTCCATTGATTTTATCTGTCGGTATAGGATGCGGTCGAGTAGGTTTTTCATTATAACAGCTCCTGTTGTCAAACTATATTATTTTTTCTTTTTGAATATTAGTAGTGCTATGATTATTGCTAATATGATTGCAGCCACTATCAGCAACGGCAATATTATATTTCCTGTCACAAATACTGTGGTTGGCCCATCTGCGCCACCGATAATCCCTATGGCATCAGATTCAGATGATAATGAAAAACAAATGCCAATAATGATAACAATAACTCCGACAATGCCCATTGCCGCAAATATTTTTTTCATAGATACTCCTTAATCGCTATGTGGTTTATAAGTATGTTTCTTTTATCAGTATATATCAAATTATATCACCAAACCACACAATAGTCAATCGCAAGTATTGATAATGTATTGCGGATATTGATGGTGTAGTTTGCATTATGAGAAGTTCGCCGATGGTACTGTAAAATGCATTGAGGAGGAGATTCCGTTTGAACTGCCGGAGAGGTGGGAATGGTGTAGGTTAGGGGTAATTACTGAGATATATGGTAGAATTGGATTTAGAGGATACACAAAAGATGATTTGGTTGAAATTGGGGAAGGTGCTATTACATTAAGTCCATCAAATATTATAAATTCAAAATTGGATTTTAGTAGTTGTACTTATATATCATGGGTAAAATATGATGAATCTCCTGAAATACAACTTGCAAAAAATGACATCGTTCTTGTTAAAACAGGCTCATCTTATGGAAAATCTGCAATAGTAGATAAATTGCCAGAAAAAACTACACTTAATCCACAGTTCGTTGTTTTGAAAAATACAAAAATTAATTCAAGTTATGCTTGTATGTACCTGCAAAGCACACACTCACAAAATTTATTTAGAGAATTTGTTGTTGGAACTGCAATACCAACATTTTCTCAAAAAGCACTATCAACACTACTTATATCTTGTCCTCCTATTTCCGAACAACACCGCATAGTAGAAAAACTCAACGAGTTATTATCGTTTGTTGATACTATTGAATCTGATAAAACAGACTTGCAAAAAATTATCCAGCAAACCAAATCCAAAATTCTCGACCTTGCAATCAGAGGGAAACTTGTGCCGCAAGACCCGAATGATGAGCCTGCTTCGGTGCTGCTTGAACGTATCAGAACAGAGAAAGAAGAACTCATCAAGCAGGGTAAAATCAAGCGTGATAAGAAGGAATCTGTTATCTTTAAAGGTGAGGATAACTCTTATTATGAGAAGGTAGGCTCTGAGGTGCGTTGTATTGATGAGGAATTGCCGTTTGAAATTCCTGATAATTGGGAATGGGTAAGACTTTGGAGTTTATTTTCTCATAATACAGGAAAAGCTCTTAATTCAAAAAGTCAGGTCGGTAGTCCTTATAAATACATTACAACATCAAATTTATATTGGAATAGATTTGAACTTGGCAATTTAAAACAAATGTTGTTTTCTGAATCCGAATTAGAAAAATGCACAGTAAGAAAAGGTGATTTGCTTGTTTGTGAAGGTGGTGATATTGGACGTTCGGCTATTTGGAATTATGACGAAGAAATTAGAATTCAAAACCACATTCACAGATTGCGTCCTTATACAGATTTGAACGTAAATTTTTATTACTATACAATGTATTTGTATAAAGTAACTGATAGGATTAACGGAAAAGGAATTGGCATACAAGGCTTATCATCTAATCAACTTCATACTTTACCATTACCTCTTCCGCCATTATCCGAGCAACAACGCATTACAGCCAAAATCAAGGCTTTATTTGATATACTTGACAGCATTGAAAACGCTTTAATCGAGTAATTCAGCTATACTATCCAGATAAGAAAATAGCGCTGCTATCTTACTTGCTATGGCTTTTTGTTCTTCTTTTGGCGGAATGGGGATAAGAAAATTCTTTAAGGTGAGTGGTTTAAGTTCTTTTTGATTTGTTGAACCTTCACCCATTTTTTCAAGCTGTGATTGTGAAGCTTTCATATATGCATATACATAATCAGCAAGTAATGATTTATATGTTCTTATAATCGTTATATGGGAATCAGGTACAATCGGCAGACGTTTTCGATTATCAACACTTCTGTATATTCCAACTCTACCTAATGTACCTGTGCCTGTTGAATTGATTACAATATCACCATCTTGCATAAACTCCGTATTTGGATATTTGCATAAAATACTATTATCAAGAAATAGTGATAACCCAATATCAATTCCGCTATATTTGGTGTTACATTTTTGAGCAAATACAAGCGTTGAGCCTGTTTCTGCATACTTAGGAGATTTTCCTCTTTTTATTTCTTTGTTACAACAGTTCTCAAGTCTACACCAAATCCACGAATCAGGCACCTCAAACGGCAATTCCTCATCAATACAACGCACCTCAGAGCCTACCTTCTCATAATAAGAGAGAACTACTTATAATTACACCTCTGTTATAATAATAAGTGCAAGGAATTTCGCACCAGTTATAACGGAGGTGTTTATTTTGAAAGGAACTTTTGAAGAATATCTGAGAAAAATCAATCTCTCAGAAAACACGATTGAATCGTATTTGTGGACGGTTGATTTCTACCATTCACATTATGATAGTATCAGCAAGGAAAATTTGCTTGCCTATAAGGGTTATCTGATTGAAAATTTCAAGCCGAAAACGGTAAATCTTCGTATTCAGGCAATGAATCGTTATCTTGACTTTCTTGGCAAAGAAAAGCTGAAACTCAAGGCGGTTAAGATTCAGCAGAAGAATTTTCTTGAAAATGTAATCAGCAATGCCGATTATAATTTTCTCAAAAAACAGCTGAAAAAAGACGGTAATATGGAATGGTACTTTGTTGTATGGTATCTTGCGGCAACAGGTGCGAGAGTCAGCGAACTGATACAGATTAAGATTGAGCACGTCGAGCTTGGATACTTTGACTTGTACTCCAAAGGCGGAAAGCTCCGCAGGCTTTACATACCGAAAAAGCTCCGTACCGAAACAATGGAATGGCTGAAAGAAGAAAACCGCACTTTCGGATATTTGTTCCTCAACCGTTTTGGTGAGCGCATTACCACAAGAGGAATTTCCCAGCAGTTGAAAAATTATGCCGATAAATACGGACTTGATAAAAAGGTGGTTTATCCGCATTCATTCCGTCATCGCTATGCAAAAAATTTCCTTGAAAAGTATAATGATATAGCTTTGCTTGCAGACCTTATGGGACACGAGAGTATTGAAACTACTCGTATTTATTTGCGCCGTACCGCAAGCGAACAGCAGGAAATTGTTGATAAAATCGTGACTTGGTAAAATACTTGACTATAAAATAGGCACAGCCACTCTCTTCCATTCGGAGAGTGGCTGTGTTTATGATAGAGCGTTTGCTATTTCGTCAAGTTTGGCAAATATTGTTTCGATTGCATTTACTATGCGGTGTTGTTCCTGTAATGGCGGCACTGTTAATATTGCTTTTTTTCCATCATTTGTTCCAAGGCGTGGCATTTTCACTCCATAGGAACAATAATTTGCATATTTGAGAAAAGTTGGTGACATTAGATAGTACCTTGCATATTTCGGATAAACCATATCATTAAAGTCGAGAGGTAATATTTCAGAGGTGCAGTAACCTTCATCATCTGCGAGAACAACTTTATTCAGATATGGACGTAATTTGCTGTATAATACTTGTCCCTTATGAAACGAGTGCTTTGTGCTTGCCGAGTTTCTTTCTTTAAGCGTCAACTTCTGCAAAACTTTCCCCGTATCCTTTTCAATATCCTCTAAGTCCAAAATCCACGCTGTTTCTGGAATATCCTTTGTATCTACATTCGTGCAGTTACCATAATCACATACTTCTCCGAGACAACATACACCCCAACTATCGGGAATATCATCTATACGCCAATCATCAAGAGTTTCAGTAAGATTACCTATTTTGAGATAATAAGAGTTATCCTCACCTTTAAAGATAACAGATTCCCTCTTATCACGCTTGATTTTACCCTGCTTGATGAGCTCTTCTTTTTCTGCTCTTATGCGTTCAAGGAGAACGCTTGCCGGCTCATCGTTCGGGTCTTGCGGTACAAGTTTCCCTCTGATTGCAAGGTCGAGAATTTTGGATTTGGTGGATTGGATTGTTTCGAGGAGGGTGGTTTTATCAGTTTCGATTGATACTATATATTCCATCAGCTTATTAACAGCATTCGCTATTTTCTGTTGTTCATTAATTGGCGGAACTGCAATAAGGCAGTTTGACAGTTGATTTAAATAAAATCCTTTTTGTGCCGTTCCAGTTGCTTCACGTGCTATTTTATTCTGTATGAAAGGTGCATCTAAATAGCGTTTTAGATATTCATTTAAGATAAATGTTCGAATAACAGAAACACTTCTCTGAAAACAAATATTAAAACCGCCAGTATAGACACAGCTCCTTCCAATTGAGCCTACGGATGTAAAAAATATATCGCCAATATTAACATCTGTTCTTTGATTTTCTTTATCAAAAATATCTTTGCTTAAATATCGAACCTTTTCTAATTCAACCAAAGTATCATTATTTATATTGGTTGATGACAACATCAAATACTGTGTAACAGTATCTTCACCTTTAGGTGGATTATGGTCACCATCTATCAATTTAGAACATATATTAATTAACCTACACCACTCCCACCCCTCCGGCAGCTCAAAAGGGATCTCCTCCTCAATGCATTTTACAGTACCATCGGCGAACTTCTCATAATGCAAATTATCCTCACCCTTGAAGATAACAGTATCATTCTTGATGTCCTTTGCTTTCAGCTTTCCGTCTTTAACCATCTGCTGCTTTTCGGCACAAATACGTTCCAAAAGAACCGATGCAGGCTCGTCATTCGGGTCTTGCGGTACAAGCTTACCTCTGATAGCAAGGTCAAGTATTTTCTGCCTTAATGCTTTTGTATCCATTATTCATCAACCTCGCCAATCAATTCTTCCAAAGCCGAAACAGCAGTAGCAATATTTGTGGATTTTTCCTTGATTTCGTAAATTAGTTCAGACAATGTACGCTCATCTACTGCATTATCGCTTTTTATCCAAGTAATATCAAGACTTGTTTTATCTCTTGCAAGAATATCCTCATAGCTGAATTTACGCCATCTGCCGTTTGGATTTTCTTCACTGTATGTTTCCACACGCTCGCCAAGATTTCCGTCCTTGTAGCACTCAACAAACTCATTAAAATGCTCGGATTTAAGCGGATTTGTCTTGCCAAATGACGGCATATTAGAGCGCAGGTCATAAATCCATACTTCTTTAGTGTTATTCTTATCGGAAGTTCCCCTTGTAAAGAAAAGTACGTTGGTTTTTACCCCCTGAGCATAGAAAATCCCTGTCGGCAGTCTTAGAATGGTATGAAGATTACACTTCTCCATTAAGTCCTTGCGTATTTTTTCACCGTCACCGTCAGCAAAAAGCACGTTATCGGGGAGAACAACGGCGGCACGGGCAGTGCCGTTAGTCTTTAAACTACGATAGATATGTTGCAAAAAATTCAACTGTTTATTGCTTGTCATATAAGTAAGGTCATCACGGGTTGCACGTTCTCCGCCTTTCTTTGTGCCAAAAGGCGGATTGGTCAGTACAACATCATAGTTTTTCATACGCTTTCCAATATTAGAAAGCGTATCACCAAGCATAATTTCGCCGTCAATATCGTGAAGCATAGCATTCATCAAAGCAAGCCTGTGAGTATCGTGGACAAGTTCACAGCCTGTAAATGCTTCGTCACGTTCAAATTGTGCTGTATCCGCATCGAGAGTAAAGAAATTGTCGGTCTGTTCACGCACATACTGACTTGCAGAAATCATAAATCCGAAAGTTCCGCAAGCCGGGTCGTTGCATCTTTCGCCGGGCTGTGGCTTGATAAGCTTTGTCATTACATCAATTAGCACACGGGGAGTAAAATACTGTCCTGCTCCAGATTTCTTTTCATTCGCATTCTTTTCAAGTAATCCCTCATAGAGATTTCCAAGGCCTTCTTCACGAGCCGAGAACCAATCTAATCCATCTATTGTGGTGATAATTTTTTCAAGGTTTTTAGGTTCATCAATATTTGTAGCCGCACCGGAGTAGATTTCACGCACTCTGCCTGTGCATTTTTCTCCGAGATGGTCTAAAAGCTCCTTATAGAACTTTTTCAGCTCAATACCGCTTTTGGATGTGAGTTTGTCCCATCTGTATTCTTCGGGTATCTGTGTTTCCGAGCCTGTTTCCTTTGCCATTTTCAAAAAAAGAATATATGTAAGTTCTGTAACATACTGGTGATATGTAATTCCATCATCTCTGAGAACATTACAGAGATTCCAAAGCTTTGATACAATTTCCTGCGTTGTCATACCGCTTTTCCTCCATCATCGTAAAGATATGTGTTTAGTTCAAGGATAATGCTTTCAAGATTATTTGAAAAAACCTTATTGATTCTGCTAAATCCTCCTTGTGACCTAAAACGGCTATCTTCATCAAAAACTTGAATGTTAAGAACAGATTCATTCATAAGATAATCCTCCATTCTCTTTATCCAGTTATCTTCCAATTTGCTGAATTTGTGTGCTTTTCTGAGCTTATCAACAGCCTTTTTAATTCTTTCCTCGTGACTTATAAGAGCCGAACCAATAGCATATCTTCTGATAATGCTTATAATGTCAGCTGCCATTTCTTCGTTTGTAATCTGCGAAATAGCTGTGTTAAGCTGCTGCTGGGTGAAGCCCTCTCTGTCAAGAGCCAGTTTTAATGATTTAAGACTTTCACGAGTAAGGTCTTTGGGACGTGTGCAAATAACATTTAATGCTGCTATCTCGTTTATGTGTGTGTGGATAAATGCTGAAAATTCATCAAGATAATCTTCCGGCTTTGAATCAGATTTGCCATATCCTCTTGTTGTTCCGATAAATGTATCTTCCTTATCGGAAATAACAACTCCTAATTGCTTTCCACGGCTCTTATCGAGTAGTTTGAAAAGCTCAACGTCATCGAATATTCGATTTTTTGCTTCTTTGACATCAAGTTTTTGAAGCTTGTCAATATATTCATTCGGATTGTTTCCGTTTGCTATATCCTTGAAATGTTCAATAGTTTCTTCGGTCATATTACGCTTTTTTCTCTGCAGCTTGGCAATAATCTGATTTATTTGATTTTGCAGAACATCATCACTATCAATTGGTGCTTTCATTTCTTCAATCAACTGTTCAAAAGATGCAGATGGATTTGCAACGACAGGTTTCATCGTGTTGACATCCTCAAGAGAATCATAAACGCCGACAGGGTCAAAAATATCAAAATGTGTCTTGTGAATTTCGGGACATAATCTTGTGGCGCGTCCAAGCATTTGTTCAAAAAGTATTCTTGATTTAACCCTGCGCATAAACACAAGATTTGTGATAGACGGTACATCAATTCCTGTTGTCAAAAGGTCAACCGTAACTACAACCGATGGGAAATCCTCATTTTTAAATCTGTTTATAGCTTCTTGTATCTTTTTTCTGTCACCATTTGCCACACTTCCTGTGATTTTCATAATAGCATCATTATCTACGCCATATTCGGAATAAATCTCTTTTAATATGCTGACTATCATATCAGCGTGGTCATCATTTACTGCATATATGAGCGTTTTACCGTTTTCTCTTGGAGTTTCAGGGTCAATATATTGTGATATTTCTGTCAATACAGTTCTGTTAAACGATTCTGTAATGACTTTCTTATTAAACGCCTCAACATCAAAGTCAAGTTCATCTTCAAGAAGTTCACCGTTTAGTATTTCGTGCGTAACAGGGTCAAATACAGTAACAGTATCTCCTGCCTTGTAGTGGATACCTTCCGTATTAAGTTTTGTTTCAATGTGATGAGGAGCATCGTGGTCTATCAAATATCCCTCTATTACGGCTTCTCTGTATGTGTATTTGAACACAGGCTGCCCGAAAATTTCAGTGGTATGTAAAGCAGGAGTTGCAGTTAAAGCTATTTTTACTGCATTAAAATACTCAATTACAGTGCGATATTTACTCTGATAATCTCTCTGGTCACGATAAAGCGATTCATCATCGGTCATTTCTTTGTCTAATATATATCCTCTATGTGCTTCGTCAACGATGATTAAATCATAGTCCGATACAGCAGGCATAGTTTCCCCCGTGTTATAAAGCACACGTTTTACCATTCCTTGCACAGTAGAAATATGAATACGAGTTTCTTTGTCAATCGTTTTATCTTCAAGACCTTTGATATTATAGATGTCATCAATTGTAAGCAGTTCTTCCATTTTGACTTCTTTGAAAACATCATAAGTCTGTTCGCCTAAAGATGTTCTGTCAACAAGGAAAAGGATTCTGCGGAAACGTTCTGTTTTTAAAAAGCGGTAAATCATACCGAGGATTGTTCTTGTTTTACCGGTACCTGTTGCCATTGCAAGTAATACTGTTTCTTTTCCGTCGATAACTGCTTTTTCAGCTGCTTTGATTGCATTAAGCTGATAAGGTCTGAGATTGAGTCCACCTTTATCTGTCAACAAATCATAAGGCATTTCTTCAAGTTTTTTATTTGTTGACTGGATATCAGCTTCAAGAAGTTCTTCTATGCCGTCAGGACTAAACCAACCCTTTAGAGCTATAGGTGTGTTATCTGGATTTCTAAGGTCGAGAAACCATATTCCGGATTTCTGCTTGTATTGTTCAAGGTAAGGTCTGCCGTTAGTTGCAAATGTAAACGGTGCTTTATATTCGCCCCATTGACCTATAACGTACTTGTTATCCTCCTGACGTATATTGCGAGGATAGTCCTTGCCTTGATAATCAATAACAGACGGGATGTCTTTATGAATAGACTTAGCTTCCACTATTGCAACAAGCTTTTCACCGATAAACAAAGCATAATCGGCATAACCCTTGTGTGATATTTTTGAATCTGTCGGATATTCGGCAATAGCAAGATTACGACCTTTTGACGGTCTTGTGCCTTTTGAATATCTGATATTATCTGTATCGGCTTCCCAGCCTACTTTTCTTAACTGTTCATCTATCAGAAGGCGTGTTTCAGCTTCTGTCTTGATTCTTTGAGTATTTGCTTGAACCGCCTTCTTTTTTCTGTCAGAAACAGATTGCGAAGGGGATTCTGATGCTTTCTTTTCAGCTTCTTTTATAAGTTCTTTAGATACTGAATCCTCAATTTGCTTTTCATTAACAGAAGAAATTGCAGTATCAATCTTTGCAGGCATAACAAAAGGCTTGTTTTGATAATTATATCCATCAACACCATATGTTTGCATAAACCATTCGCAAAGGCTATATGTAATAGGCAAAAACTTTTCTCCGTCCGAAACAGATGAATAATTATCGTGTGCAGCCTTATTTCGTATTTTTCTTAATTGGTGGAGTATTGAGGTCAAATCGTTCGTCAAAAGTCCTTCTCTGTAAAGGTAATCTATTTTTGCTACTTGAGAATTATCCTCCGGAACAGGAATATTGTCATAGCAGTACATCAAATTTACTATTGTTTCACCAATCATACCAAGCTTCATAAGGCAAGAGTTAGAGTCACTGTATAGATAGTTCTCAGCAAGTTTTCCGAATTTGCTGAGAACAGGAAACTGACTGTCTAAAAAAGAAAAGTTTGAAACCATTTCTACCTCTCCTAAATATATTGTCGAACTTCTGATAATACAAAATTATCAGAATATAAAAAATCAAAATTTAGCTTCATCATATTATGTATGAGAAGCGAATGACTAATGGTCGGTCTGGATATATTCTTTTATATTATATCATAATTTAACAATAAAATCAAGTAATCAGGCGTAAATCTTTGGCATTTTGTTATAACATTCTTTGTATTTCATCCCATAATACAATACCAAAACCAATGTCCGAAAGTACGGACAATTAAGATTCAAATGATATATTTACAAATAATACATAATTAAAGAACGAAATCCGCTGAATAGGCGATAAAAATTCAAAATATTTCCCAATGTCCATACTTTTGGACATTCGATGTGATATAATAGATTACAGAATAAGAAAAAGCAGGGGAGGAATATTGAGTGAACGAACAGCCAAGACCCGGAAATCAAAAGCTGAAGCTGTTGTATTTGCTGAAAATTCTGTATGAGCAGACCGATGAGGAACATTCACTTAACGCAAACGAAATAGAGGAAAAGCTGGCAGAGTACGGCGTATCCGCAAACCGAAAGACCATATATGACGATGTTAAAGCTCTGGAAGCCTTTGGAATAGATATAATATCGGGACGAGGAAAGAAATCGGGATACCGACTTGTGGGACGGGAGTTTCAGCTTGCGGAACTTAATCTTATTGCCAATGCGGTATCATCGTCAAAGTTTCTTACCGAGAAAAAAACCAAGGAGCTTTTGAAGAAGATTGGAATGCTTACAAGCGACTATGAGGGGAAGCAGATACAGCGTGAGGTATATATTTCCAATCGACCGAGAGCAACAAACGAGCATATATATTACTGCCTTGATGCAATACACAAGGCCATTGCCGAAAAGAAGAAAATCTCATTCAATATGTTTGACTATGACCTGCACAAGAAAACTGTTGTCCGTGAGGGAATAAGGGTGTGTTCACCGTATGCCTTAACGTGGAGTGAGGAAAGATATTATCTTGTGGCATATTATGATAAGTACGATACGGTATCGAATTTCCGTGTTGACCGAATGGATAATATACAGATACTTGATGAAGCGGCAAGAAAAAAGCCGGCAGGATTTTCGTTTAACGAGCATCTGAATTCCACCTTTTCAATGTTCAGCGGAGAATCGGAAGATGTAAGGCTTCGATTCGATAACTCTCTTGTCAATGCAGTTATAGACCGCTTTGGAAAGGAAATACCAATCTATCCGCAGGACGATGAGCATTTTGATGTAATCGTGAAGATTAAAACAGAACAGCCGCAGCCGTTTTTCGGCTGGATGTTCAAATTCGGAACAAAGGTGAGGATAGTAGAACCCGAATACTTGAAGAATGAATATCGGGAAATGCTTGCGGAGGTTATTGAGAATATTTAATAAGCATATAAAAGCGTTTCCAATTATTTGTTGGGACGCTTTTATATATGTTGTGTGTTAATCTCGACAAAATTTGTGCAATCTTATTGGGGTAATTTGTTGGAATGGCTGATTTTTTCGTGCGCTATTGATTATTTGGGAGAATTATGGTACAATTTGAATATAAATTGGTGTTACCTAATCGGTAACGTTGATTTGTAAAAATGATTTCGGAGGTTGGTAATATGAATGGAAATTTAGAATTTCAGTCGGATATTCAAGTTGAACACCCCGGAATATATTTGAAAATTGCGTTAGAAAAACTTGATATGACTCAATCTGAATTAGCGATACGAACAGGCGTGACAGCAAAACATATCTCTACGATAATTAACGGCGAGAAGTCTATATCTGCTTCGTTTGCAAAAAAATTGGAGTATGCTTTAGGGATAGATTCGTCATATTGGATTGAGCGACAAGCTGCTTTTGATAATTATCAGGTGGAGTTGGGCGAAGAAAATCATATCAGTGATGATGAAATAGATGTTTTGGCTTCCTTAAAAGAAATAACATCATATTTTGTAAAAAGGGGATTTATGCAGAATAACTGCGGAAAATCTCAAAAGGTTCTGAGATTGCGTAAATTATTATGCGTAAGCGATTTGACTGCTATTCCTAAAATAACTTATAACGCTGCATATAGAGCACAGGTAAATACAAATGCCAAAATAGATCCTTATGTGCTGTTTGCATGGCAGAAATTGTGTGAAAAAGAAACCGAGAATATTTCTGTTAACGGCGAACTTAATACCGAATTACTCAGAAGCAAATTAAATACAATAAAAAACTTAATGTTTGAGAAAATAGATGTATGGACTGAAAAACTGCAAGAAATATTTGCGGAATGCGGCGTGGCGTTTGCAATAGTTCATAATTTTAAAGGTGCTCCCGTTCAAGGTTTTATAAAGAAGTCGGAAAATGGCAAAAATATTCTTTGTATGACTATACGAAACGGACGTGCAGATAGCTTTTGGTTTACCTTATTTCACGAAATAGGTCATTTGCTTAACGGTGATTTATCAACAAGGTTTGTCGATTTTTCTTCGGTAGTAAGTGATGCTGAAGCTAAAGCAGACGAATTTGCAATGAATAGCCTTATTCCTGTTGAACAATATCTTAAATTCACACGTTTTTGTGATTATCATAATGAATGTGAAATTCATACATTTGCTCAAAGCGTAAATGTACCCGATTTTGTTGTAATCGGACGCTTGCAAAAAGATGAGCTTATCGATTGGTCTCATTTTACAAAATCCATACCAAGATACAAATGGTGTGATGATTAAAGTATATAAACTAATGGAGGTGTTGCCATTGGACAAGGCGGCTTTGACAAAGAAACCGCATTGACAGGCTGTTGGCGCAGCGAATCAATGCGGTTGAAAAAGTTATGTTATATATCATAACCTCATACAAGTTAATTATAACATGGCTTTTTCTTCTTTGTCAATTAACATAATTCACAAAATAATTAAAGTTTTTTGAATTTTCTTGACTTGAAGAAAGGAGTCAGTACAAATTGAAAAGAAACGAAAATTTAATATCCCTGCTGAATCTAAGCTATCTTAATTATTCCAACAGGACAAAGGCTTGCGGTTGTATGGATTTGCCTGCAATTTCGTGCAATGTTAAGACTTTTCCCGATTACATAGCTTTATACAGTGAGCCGGGATTGTATCATAAAACAGAGAGAACAGCAATTGCTTTCTTCGAGTTTGATGAAGACTTTGATGGCAAGTTTGGCTTGTTTTGGGCGATTTACTATAATGTCGAGGAACGTTTGGAATATTTTGCCAACCGATTTAAAGACGTTAAGTATGTTATAATTCCCGATTATTCGGAACTTGGTGATATTCACAAGGTTGAGAATAATTATCGCCTGTTTAAGGGCAGAATTGTCGCTTTATGGTTTATGTTTGTTATCGGTGCAGTTGTAATACCGAATATTACGTTTCCAACAGAGGAAAGTGCCGATTTTGCACTTGACGGATATGAAAATTGTTCGGTGGCAGCTTTCAGCACAAAGGGACATATGAGTGAACCTGCTGAAAATCAGCGATTAAGAAATAATATTCGTTTGACCGTTGATAAAATGCAAAATCTTAAGACGATAATTGTCTATGATGTGTGCAGTACAAATGAAGCTACGCTTGACACGTTTGCTTATGCTGTCAGCAGGAAAATTGAAATAATTATTCCTGATAATACTTTGAAATGCCGTAATATGGAGTTGTATCTTAAAAGAAACGAGTCCCGAAAGGCGGTGGTGTAATGAACCACGCTGATTCAGGACTTGCACACGGCACAAGCGGCTCACCACAGCTTACTGTTGAAAATGGTGAAGCTGATATTAAGGCGAGGGAGAATGAAGAAAGAATAATGTCAGAAAATTCCTTGCCATCTGATGACTCACAATTAAAACATATTTTCCGAAATGCTGAGGGGCATTTATCGGATACTCCTGAGAATAGAAGAAAATTGGTAACTTTATCAAATGATTCCTCAAAATTTCAGGGAAAAGATGTTTACGGAAATTCGTGGAATTCGGATATTCTTAGCGATGGATCACAATTGTGGGTAAGATACAGAAATGGTGTTATTAATAATGGCGGAAAAACTTATCCACCGAGAGAATGGGATGATGACACAGGATTTAATTTGAATCCTAAAAGAAATAATACATGGAGGAAAAAGAAATGAATATAAAGCGTTTATTTGTTACACTTTTCAGAGCCATTGATTGTTTAAATGAAGAAAAGCCTAATAAAGATATGCAATGCTTCCTTGCAGATGCAAATCCTTATTTATTTAAAGACAGAAATGCCGCTGTTGCTGACGTTCAACATTCTTTTGAGGATTTTATTGGAAATGTTGATTTTAAAGACATATCTTCGCTGTATGATATTGTATATAATTATTTGAAGGTAAATTACTCGTTTGCAGATGAATTTCTAAACATTTCTCAATCTGAATGGCGGGATTTGTGTAAGATAATAGATAATGAATGCGATGAGGAACAAACCTTGTTAGATATATAAGTGTTATTTTTGACTTTAAGGGACTTATGCACAGAGCATAGGTCCTCTTTTTTTACCCTTGATAAGAATAAATATTCATATTTAATTTACAAAATATTAAGACACACCATAAATCAAACAAACCGTTACAAAAGAATTAACCCGAACTGTCATAAGCAAACTTTATCTGTCACTAACAATCCGTAAATATCGGCTGTTACGGAGTTTTCGGCACTCCTGTTCATAGTTCCCATTATCAGCGATTTGATATAATAAAATCAGCGAAAACAAAACTGCTGAATGAAGGGGATAGTGAAATGAAGCTGAAAAGAATATTCTGCCTTGTGCTGTCCGCAATGGTGATGCTCACAGGCTGTGTAAGTGCCGATGAAGAAGCGGAGCTTACGGGAGAGGAAAGAGAGCTTAATGCGGTCAAGCTGTGGTTTGAGAAAGAAATATACGATGAGGACGAGTTTACCGACCTTATTGACTATCAGTATTATGCAAGAACCATAGGACTTGAAAAGGACGGACTTCTGGCACCCGATATGTGGGAGATATACTATTCCGACACAGTAAACATCAATAAGGAGATTGACGGAGCTGCCGTTTACCTCATACGTCTTAACCCCGATAAGCTTGTTGAAATATGGGCAGGGAACAACAAAACAACCGCCGATAAGATATATTCGGAGCTGGGTACAAGCCGAGATGAGTTCTGCCACAATTTCGGCTATACTGCAAATTCAATAGGATATGCCAAGAATCATAAGGAAAACAAGCTGACCTATCCCGAAAAGGAAGAACGTATCTTCGGTGCGGATAACGGAGAAAATCGTCAGACGGTGTTTGCAACTCATTTTCTGAAAGTAAATATCGCAGGAAAATACGGCGTTACATACGAAAGCACGGACGAGCTGCTTGAAATAAAGCAGCGTGACCTCTTGAAAAGCATCACCAAGCCGAAAACATATAACGTGTCGGATTTTGATTCTGCGGAGTTTGAGCCTGCATTTTATGTTGATAACATAGGCATAAAAAGACTTACCGTTCTGAACATTCCCAATGGCTGGGCAGATGCCACAGATACCGATGTTACTGTAATGTTCAATATTTCACCCTATTCCTACGGCTGTACCTCCGAGGATATTATTGATATTATCACAGATGATGTTCCACTGGAACATTTGGAAACAGAAATGCAAAACACAACCGAAACCATAACAGAGGGGAGTGCTGAATAATGCTAGGAGATGATGCCTGCACCACGTTCATCGAGCTGTTAAAACGAATGATGGATATTTTCAGCTCAATGGAGGAGCGTAAGAGAAATCAGGCAGGAAAGAAAATAAAGCCGCCAAAAATAAAGCTGGGTAAGCTGTCAAAAAGTGATTTTCGGAAGCTCCAAAAGGCAGGCTTTGATATAAAGTACGTTACCGTTCCTGCCGAAAAGTCAGCCGAGGTTGAGAAAAATCTGCTGAAAATGGGCGGTTCGTTCTTTAAAACTGAGGTCGGGGACAGCAATAATGCCGTGTTTGCCGTTCCTGCAAGTCAGATAGATATGATACAGTCTGCTCTTAAACACGCTGTTGCAAAGGATTTGCAGGAAAATCCCGATAAAATAGCAGTAAAGGACGGAAAAGACCTTATTGATACCGAGGATATAGGACTTGTCCGCCGAGTGATGACCGACTGCGATATTCCTGTTGTAACCTTTAAAAATGATGATGATAAGTATATGAATTTTGTCCCCAAGGAGTTTGAAGGACAGTATTCAAAGGCTTTGAAGGAAGCACAGGAAATCAAAAAGCAGGTGGACGGAATTGATGTTACCCGATATGAACAGACCGCACCGCTGGATGATTTGGGATATGAAGCCTTTGTTGTGTTGCAGGACGAGGCGAGAGAAATTTACGCCGCCGCAAAAGCAGATAACCTTGAAGTTTCCTTTGTGAAGCAGGGCGAAAATGTGGCGGTTATGTATGATACCGATATTTCCAAAAAGGTTGAAAAGGCAAGACAGGAATACAAGGACAGCCTTGAAATGAGCGAGGAATATATCATTGATGTGTATGACAACATCATAACCCTTGATATGGCTAAGCTGAATATTGAGGAGCTGAACACAGCCGACACATATTTTATGCGTGTCCCCAACACAAAGGGGCAGGACTACATTCGCATTAAGCAGTCCGATTCCGAGCTTATCAACGGCGGCAAAACGCTGAAATCCGAGTTTGATTTTGATAAGCAGTATCCGGTGTACGATTCATCGGGAAAGGTGAAACGAGCCGTAAACGGAAGCGAGCTTGCAGGGTATTTCAATACACGAAACCGCAGGATAAACAAAGATACCGCTGTGTATAAATACGGAACGCAGGGTGGGGAGCTTCGGAGAATCGACCTTTTTAACTCCAAGAAAAACGAGCTTATCAGCGTGAAAATGGGAAGCTGTACGGAGATGTCGGCGGCTCTCAGGGAGAGAGGTCTGAACGGCAAAACAATACAAAAGCTGCTTGAGGATATACATAAAGAGCTTAACGATAAACAGAAGGAGATTTTCGGATTTGCCGCAGAGAAAACAGAGATAGTCTATGCGGATATTCCCAATATAGGCGAATATCTGGCACAGGCTCAGCTTTCGCAGACGGTTATCGGAAAGGCGGAATGTATAGGCGAAATTCCCAAGGACAGCGGTTCAAAGTGCTGTGTTCTGGATAACAATACAAACAAATTTGCCGTTATCCCCGTAATGCCCGTGAGTGAGGTTCGGAGTATGCTGACACAGATGGGGTATTCGGAAATATCCGCAAAGGAAATTGCCGATAAGGTTGTGAGATCCTATCGTGAAACGGATATATCAGGTGATGTTGATATTAACGAGGAAAAATCACAGACGGTAAAAGCCGAAAGATATGATACGAACAATGCGGAGCTTGCGGATATGGGATATTACCGCTATGGCAGCAGTACGGTTATCATAAAGGACGATGCCGAAAGCTATCGGTATATGCAGATAGAAAAGGATACGCCAATGTCGGAGGTTGAAAAGGCTCTGCGTGAGGACTTCGGACTTATTGATGATGTGTCCGTTGCTGTTGCGATGAAACAGCTTGTAAATGACGGATATATCACTGATGCAAAGACCAAGGAAACCGAGGAAGCAAGAGTTTGTCAGGTATCGGGAAATATGATTGAGGTTACATCAAAGCAGGACGGAAGCTCCGCAATGATGCCAATGGACAGGATAGATACCGATATTCTGCAAAATATGGGTATTTCCGAAAAAGGTGCAAATGAAATCAAAAAGTCCTTTGAAAAGAATATCCGTGACCGCAAAACTCCCGATAAACAGAAGCTCAGCGAGCTGAAAAGCTATGCTGCCGATAAAATCAAGGAGCTGTCCAATGCCGTTAAGGATAAGGCGGTATCTCTCGGCAGGAGCAAGGGAGGGCAGGAGCATTAACTATGGCTGCTAATATGGGAATCCCCGAAAAGAAAACAGATACGCTTCTGTATATAATCGTCATAGCTTGTGTAATTGCTTTCCCCGTAATCGTACTGTTCGGATATACCCTTGAAATGACCGCAGACAAGAACGGCAATATTCAGATATTTGAAGCGGTTGAAAGCATAGGGGAGTATATGACCCCTAACAATCTGGGCAATGCTTTTCTTGCGGTTATCAGGGGAACGGGAATGACACGAAATGCCTGTGTAATCGGATTTTTTGCAAGTCTGATAGCGGTTATGTACAGACTTGTGGGAAACGGAAAGCGTTATCACCGAAAGGGCGTTGAACACGGTTCTGCAAGGTGGGGAAACAGGCAGGAAAAGGAGATTATTGCCGATACCACAAAGAAAGGCTTTTACAACAACGTTATCTGTGCAAGCGATGTTTTTCTTGTTCTGGACCGAAAGGTGAGGGAGAAGAACGAAGCGGCGGAAGAAGCGGAGAACCGAAAGAAAAAGGGCAAGGCAAAACCGAAGAAAAATAAATCCGCAGAGCTTAACGGCACTGAAATATCAATAAAAGATGTTACGGGCAGGAGCAGGGAAGCGGAGAAGATAAAGCCGATGCTTAATCTTAATCAGATTATTCTCGGCGGTTCGGGAACGGGTAAATCGAGATTTTTCGTTAAGCCGAATTTACTGCAATGCAACACTTCCTTTGTTGTGACCGACCCATCGGGCGAGCTGGTGGAATCCTGCGGAAAGATGCTGATAAATCACGGCTATGAAATAAAGGTGTTCAATCTGAATGATATGAAGCATAGCTCCAACTACAACCCTTTCCATTATCTCCGTGACAGCACAGGCAAGATAAATTCCAACAATGTCATAAAAATGATAAACGTTTTTATGACCAACACAAAGGGTGAGGGAAACTCCGGCGATCCTTTCTGGGACGATGCCACACGTCTGCTGTTATCGGCACTTTCCTTTCTGCTCATAGAAACGGGAACGGAGGAGGAACAGAACTTTGCAGGAGTCCTCGACCTTATCCACAAGGCTAAGGTTATCGAGGGCAAGGAAGAAGAAAAATCAGAGCTTGACCTGATGTTCGACAAGCGAAAAGAAAAAGCTCCGAAGGCTCTTTCCGTTCAGTATTATGAGGAATTCAAACAGGCGGCAGGAAAGACAATGCAAAGCATTTTAATTTCCACCACCACAAAGCTCCAGTATTTCAAGCTGGAAAACGTGCGTGACCTTACGCATACGGACAATATCCACCTTGAAACCTTGGGAGATAAACCGACCGCCCTGTTTATCGTTATTCCGTCAACGGACACAACGTATAACTTTTTGGCGGCAATGATGTACACACAGCTTTTCGATACCCTCTATGATAGAGCAATAAATCATTATCACGGCAGACTGCCTTGTCACGTTCGCTTTATCTTAGATGAGTTTGCGAACGTGGGAAAGATACCCGAATTTGAAAAGATACTTGCCACCTGCCGAAAGTTTGAGATTTCCGCACAGGTTATCCTGCAAAATCTCTCACAGCTGAAAAGAATGTATGAAAAATCGTGGGAGGAGCTGCCCGGAAACTGCGACACGCTCATATATTTGGGCGGCAAAGACCAATTCACCAATGAATATTTATCAAAGGAGCTTGGCAAGGAAACCATTGACCAGCTTTCCATAAATCAGACAAAGGGAAAGCAGGGCAGTTCGTCATACAACAATGCTATTCTCGGCAGAGAGCTTGCCACTATTGACGAGCTGACCACTATGGATAACAACAACTGCATTGTAATGGTGCGAGGACTTTACCCGTTCTTCACCAATAAATTCAATCTTTCCGAGCATCCGAGATACGGAGAGCTGGGTGAGGATTGGCAGCCCGATACGGAAAAGGGCGAAACCAAATCGGATAATCCGTATATCTATTATCTTGACCGTTATGTTGAAACTCTCCCCGAAGTGGAATATATAGACTTTTCGGAGTTCCTTGATTCGGAAGCAGGGGAGGAGATAAACAGCATAAAGCTGCGTTTCGTAACCTCCGATGCGGAGGGTGCGGAAATAGAGCCGCCTATCAGCATAATGGAGGATATATCATACGAAATACGCCAAAGGCTGGAATGCTGTATGGAGCTGTACAGTATTGCATAATTTAAATCAAAGGAGAACAAAACTATGGAAATGAAAAGAAATGTCAAGGCAATCCTCAGAATTGAAAAGGATTCCGCTGTGGAAGAAATCGTGAACGATGTTCAGAACGAATATCTTGCAAAGGGAGTTACCAAAAACGAGTTTGCAAAGCGTGTGCTTGCAGGAGAGTTTGAGGATATTTTCGATGAAAATATCGAAGCCTTTATGAGAAAATCAAAGCTCAGACTTCTTGATGATGACCGCAGACAGGAAATTGCAAGGGTTGAAATGACCGACTTCTGTGCAGAGGATATCTGCTACTTTATCAGCGATATTGCAAAGGTTATCGGCAATGTTTCCGATGAATATTCGGAGCTTTTCAATATGCTTGACATTGCAGGCTTCAATTACAGTGCGGACGGCTTTATGCTTCCCAATATTATGTACATTGATGATTTAAAGGTTCATTCCGAAAGCCGTTCTGATATATCCATAACGCTTGATGCGGTAATCTCGGCGGCAAAGCTCCACCCCAACACGGCAGGGACAAGCAAGGTACTTATTGCCTGTTATCCCGAAAGCGAAAATGTCAGACGGATAATGCGTGACCGCTGCTTTATGACCGTGGGAAACAGCAACCTTATGCTGCTTATCGTTGATACCGACCGTATTGCAATAAGCGGATACAAGCCCTGCTAACCTCCTGCATTTATGTAATATGGAGGAAACAAAGAAGCTCACTAAAGGTGAGATAGATGCGATAAACAAACTTATGGAACGGAAATCGGAGATAGTTTTAGAGCCGAGAAAAACAGGCTACCTGATTTATGAATCAAAAAGAAAGCTGGTTTTCCGCACCGATAAGGAAGAAAATACAACTGAATAACGGCGTCCCGAATGAGAGGGACGGAACAGCGAATGAGAGCTAAGAAACAGATTTGTATCTGTTTTCTGGCTCTCTTTTTTTGTTTATCAAAGCTGTTCGGTTCGGCAGAAAAGCAATTTGATATGAGAAAAAAGAGTGCGTGAAAACCGAACGGCTTTAGATATATATTTTAACTTTTCAATTTTAAAGGAGGATTTGTGAGATGAATATCACAAAAGCAATCGACAGCATTCAGGCAAAGACAGCGGAGCTTGGAGCAAGGGCAATGCTTGCCGCAGCCAATGCGACAGGCAGAGCGATGAACACAAGGCTCGGCAAGGCGGCACTTGTTGTTCCTATGGCAGTTTCAGCCTGCACCATTACCGCAAGTGCGGAGGGCGCAGATGCGCAGGGAATGATTGATGCCATTATGGGTGTTCTCGGTCCCGGTGTTATTGCTCTCGGTTCGCTTGTTGCCGTTGTCGGCGGTATTCAGACAGGCGTTGGCTTCAAGGACGATAACGCAGACGGTAAGACAAGAGGATTCCAGACACTTATCGGCGGTGCGATTATTGCAGCGGTAGGCGCTATTATTCCTGCTTCTCTTTCCATCGGCGGCTGATACAAAGAATCGGACAGAAGAAAAAGGCAGGGACAGGCTTGCAATAATCTGTCCCTGTCAAATGTGAAAGGAGGAGCTTTATGGCAGAGCCGAGCTTTTTTGAAACCGCCTTTGAAGAAGCGCAGAATCTCTTGCAGACGGAAGCCGATGGCTTTGCTGCGGTATTACAGACCATAGCAGGCTTTGATATTGTCAGTCAGGCAGGAACGGCTATAAGTGTTTTCGAGGGTGCGGGAACGGCACTTTTAACGCTGTTTTTCTGTATGGAAGCCTTTACCTACTGTGCAAATATCGACTTCAACGGCGGTATCGAGGGTGCAATCAGAGTTGCGATGAAGCTGGTGGTAAGCGCCTTGATAGTGCAGAACGTGGATAACGTGATAGGACTTGTTTCGGGACTGCTTCGGAGCGAAGTAGATTTTTCGGGAGCTTTTGCAGGAATAGGAGCATCATTCGGAAATGCAATGAATCAGGGTACGCCTCTTGAGGGCGGTTTATTGGATATAAACTACATTATCCTAACGCTTTTGTACGTCATCATCATAATTCTGATGTTTGTAATGTTCTCCCTTATTGTGGTATCGGTTTTGGGTACGGTATTTGAAACGGCAATACTTACCGCAATTTCTCCAGTGGCGCTTGCAACGCTTGTAAATTCACAGGCACGTTCCACAGGCATTGCCTTCATAAAGAATTTTGCGGCGGTATCAATGCAGTGGGGAGTGCTTGCAATCTGCTTCAATGCGTACTCGCTCATTTCATCGTCACTTGTAATTGACTTTTCATCGGGACTGGACGGAGCAGGACTTTTAATGCACATTTTCAAGTATGCAACGCCTGTTCTTTCTGTTGTTATGCTTGCAATTACAGTTGCTAAGTCAAGCGAAATTACCAAGAGAGCGTTAGGTGGCTGATGATGAGGGTACTTAGCTTGTATGACGGAATTTCCTGCGGAATGGCAGCTCTCGAAAGGTCGGGGATTTCCGTTGAAAGATACGATGCCTTTGAGATTGACAAATATGCCATAAAAATATCCGAGAAAAATTATCCGCAGATAGTACATCACGGAGATGTGTTTGACGGAGATTTTACCAAATTCAAAGGCTACGACCTTTTAATCGGCGGTTCGCCCTGCACCTATTGGAGCATTGCAAAAACCAATCGTGAGGTTACACCGGACGGAATGGGCGGAAAGCTGTTTATGGAATATGTAAGAGCCTTGCGTGAAAGTGGGTGCAGATATTTTCTGTATGAAAACAACAACAGTATTCACAAGGACATCAAAGCGTTCATTTCCGCACAGTTAGGCGTTGAGCCGATTATGATAAATTCTGCTTTAGTTTCGGCACAGCAGAGGAAACGCTGTTACTGGACTAATATCCCAAACGTGACACAGCCCACCGACAGAGGAATACTCTTAAAAGATATTTTGGAGAGTGGTTTGTCTTGGCAGGACAAAAGCTACTGTATGACCGCAAGCTATGACGGAGCTGTGCTTTGGAACACGCTCCAAAGAAGTCAGCGAAGTATGATAGCCGAGCCTGTCAGCGTTGCTCAGCGAGGGAGATATATCCAAAGCGGAAAGAGAAATGTTAAATGCGAGGGCGGAACAGAGCAGCATATAGAAGCCCGAAAGGACGGGAAAAGCAACTGCCTTACTACCGTGCAAAAGGATTCAATGGTTGCCGTTCCCATAAACACATTCAATAACAGCGGTGAGAAATCCCGAACCTTTATGGCAGGGTACTATAAATACGGCGAAGCAACCATTCTCACCAATGACGGATTCAAGGGCGGAACAACCGCAGTTGCTGTGCCTGTACGTGTTGGAGAATACGGCAGGGGCGGACAGGGACAGCGGATATATTCGGTAAGAGGAAAATCCGTTACCTTATCCGCAAACGGCGGAGGACAGGGAGCAAAGACAGGTCTTTACAAAATCGACCTTCCTGACGGTGATTACATAATCCGCAAGCTCACGCCAATCGAAGCGGAGAGATTGCAGACTTTGCCCGACAACTACACCGAGGGCATATCCACAACGCAGAGATACAAATGTATCGGAAACGGCTGGACCGTTGAGGTTATCAGCCACATTCTGAACGGTTTGAAAGGGGTGATTTGATGATAAAAGCAGATATTCCGCAGGACGTTACAGAATACAAGGAGCAGTTTTTCTTTGGACTCACCATAAGGCAGTTTGTCTGCGGTGTTGCGATGATAGCTCTTGCGGTGATTACATTCCTTATCGGAAGCAAGTTCATTCCCACCGATGTTCTTGTGTATATCGTTATCCTTGAGGTCGCACCTTTGGCTGCCGTTGGCTTTATGCGGTATAACGGTATGCCCTTTGAAAAAATTGCCGCAACGGTGTTCGAGTTCTATTTCGGAAATCAGCGGAGAGGTATGCAGTATCTCCCCGATGAAATTGAAATATTTGACGAGGTGAGAAAAATCCGCCTTGCCGAAGCCGAAAGGGAACGTGCGGCGGAAAAGAAATCGAAAAGGAGAAGAAAGACCAATGAATAACGGAAAGATGATTTTTGTAACAGGCAGCGCAATGAGCGGAAAGAGCAGATTTGCGGTATCGCAGTTTTCAGACCTTGACCGTGTGCAGTATCTCTGCACGGGCAGGGATATGGACGATAAGACGTTGAACCGCATTATCTATAACGAGCGGAGCAAAGATTTCAGATGGGATATTATCCGCAATTTCAGCGTTGATAAAACACCCGTCAATTACAAGGAATACAGATGCTTTGTTCTTGACAATCTTGCCGACTGGATTTACAGAAAAACAATGGAAAAATTTGCGGCGAGTGTCAGTGTTTCCGAGCGTGAAATGACCGCTTTTGTTAATGAGCTTTTGCTGTCAATCAATGTCCTTATGAGCGAGGTAAAAAGCAGCGGAGGAACACTTGTTATCATTTCCGCTGAAACGGGATTTGCCCCTGCACCCTTTGATATTACCGACAGCATTTACCGTGAAGCCTTATGTACGGTAAATCAGCGTATTGCAAATATGGCTGACGAAGCGTATTTCTCGTTCAGCGGTTTGCAGCTCAGAGTAAAGTAATGGGAGGAGTGAGAGTATGGAAGAAAATGCAGTTACAACAGTAATCGAGATGCAGGAAACGGCTGTAAGCACCCTTGATTTGGGAGAGCAGACAGCACCCACAGAAACGGAGAGTATTCAGAGCGTAAGCACTGAAAGCAATGTTTCCGAAAATGAAAATGTTCCGGTGGAACATCTTGAAAATCCTGCCGAAACAAGCGTACCCGAAAATACTGAAAATGCCGATGATGTCATTTCAAGCATTGTTGCGGAAGCGGTGTCAGATTCGCTTGAAGAAGCAGGAGTTGAGGTAACGCAGACGGAAACCGCTGTTGTTTCCGAGCCTGTTCCTGCGGTTACGGAGATTACCGAAAAGATAACGGAAATGCAGACCGAAGCAGAGATTACAACAGAGGTTGTGACCGAGAGCGTGACCGAAACGGCGGCAATTACCGAAACTGTGCAGGAAACACCCACAGCGGATAATATGCTTGTAAATCCCTATCTTGTAATGATCCCAATTGCTGCCGCAGGACTTGCTTTCGGCGCAAGGGCAATGACCAAGAAAAAGCGGAAAAATATTGCTGCGGAGGAAAATGAAAATGCTCCGATGTCCGCAAGAGAAAAAGATGCGGTTCGTCTTGCCGCAAACAAACCCGACAAGAAGAAAAGCAGGAAATCCAAAAAGGGCAGGGGCGAAAAGGAAAGGAAAAATCTCTCCAAAAAGGTTCTTTCCACCTTGCCTTACAGGAAAGTTTTGTCCGATGATATTTTCTTCTTAGAAAAGAAAATGTATTCCAAGGCGTACACCTTTGACGATATAAACTTCAATCTGGCGGACGAGGAACAGCAGTATATGTACCTTGAAAGATATATAGAGTTTCTCGGTATTCTGGACGATTCCGTGGACTGTCAGATTTGCTGTTGGAACAGCCGTGTGAATATGGAGGAATTCAAAAAGGCAACTCTGATGCACCAGAAGGCAGACGAGCTTTTCGACTTCCGTCACGAATTTAACACCCGTGTTCTTGAAGCAAATATCCGCAAGGGACAGAACGCAATTCAGAAGCATATGTACATTACCCTTACCATTAAAGCACCCGATGAGGAAACTGCAATCCGCAGATTCAAGACGCTGGATATAACCGCTGTAAATACATTCAACCGTATCGGAAACACGGGACTTCGTGCATTGACCTCAAAAGAGCGTATTGAGATGCTCAAGGACTTTTTCATTGGTTCAGACGATATGCCTGTTCCCGATTTTGACAGCTCAGATTACGCAAAGGGCAGGGAAAAACTTGCCTGTGCGCCCGACTATTTTGATTTTAAAAAGGACTACTTTATGTTCAATGACACCTACGCAAAGACACTGTATATCCGTGAATACCCAAGTGCGGCAACCTCGGATATTCTCACGGGACTTTTGGGTACGGGCATTGAAATTATGGTAACTACCAACATCGAAACCTATGACAGCGCCGAAGCGAGAAAGCTGGTTCAGCGGCAGATAACCGCCGTTGATACGGATATGGCAAAGCGTGAGGTAAAGGCAGCTCAGCACGGCAATTTCTCCTCACAGATGCCGCAGAGAATAAAGAATCAGCGTGATGCGATGGTATCGGTTTTTGACAAGATAACGGTTAAAGACCAAAAGCTGTTTATGGTGAACACACAGATACTTGTCAAGGCAAAATCTTTTGAGGAGCTGAACGAAAGCGTTGAGGTTATCGAAAGCACACTTAAACGCTCCGGCTGTATCAAGGGCGAAATGGCGTGGGAGCAGGAACACGGAATGTGCGACTGTCTGCCTGTGGGTTATCAGAGAAAATTTGAATATCTCCGCACAATGCCCTCGGAATCGGTTGCTATTTTTATGCCGTTCAATGTTCGTGAGGTGCAGATGGCACATTCAATATATTACGGTATGAACGTACTTTCCCATAACCTTATCCTCTTTGACCGTGTAACAGGACTTATCAATCCGTCAGGCTTCTATCTGGCTGCATCGGGCGGCGGCAAATCATTCAAGGTAAAGACGGAGATAACGAACATCATTCTCGGAGATGAAAATGCCGATGTGCTTGTAATTGACCCCGAACGAGAATATTGGAAACTTGCCGAAGCATTCGGCGGTGAGGTTGTCCGCTTCTCCAACGGCTCAAAGAATCATATCAACCTTTTCGATTTTGATTTCCGTCTGCTTGATGACCCGGAAGTGGATATAATTGCCGACAAGTGTCAGCTTGTCACCTCTTTCATCTCTTGTATGGACGCAAAGCACCCGCTTAATGCACAGGAAAAATCCTTTGTTGACCGCTGTGTTCAGAAGGCATACGCAAAGTCGGGTGTTCTGAAAACTCTTGACCCTGCCGATATGCCGACTCTGGGAACGTTCCTCGAATGTATGAAAGAGGAAACCGAGAACGTATCGCAGGAGATGAAAGACAAGCTGATTATCACCATTGATATGTATGTAAACGGCTCGGCAAAGTATTTCAACAACCTTACAAACGTTGATACCAAGAACCGCTTTATCGCATACGATATTCGTGACCTTAACGGCAATCTGAAAACGCAGTCAATGCTTCTTATCCTTGACTACATCTGGAACCGACTTGCGGAAAACAAGGAAAAGGGCAGAAAGACCTATATTTTCATTGATGAGGCCCACTTGCTGTTTGCCGATGAATATTCACTTGACTACTTGCAGATGCTTTGGAAACGTGCAAGAAAGTACGGCGGTATTCTTTCGGGCATTACGCAGAACGTGGACGATTTGCTGAAGGATTACAAGTCGAGAAATATGCTTGCAAACTCCGAGTTTATTGTTCTTTTGAAGCAGAATCCCACAGATGCGGCGAAGCTGCAGGACGTGCTGAATATAAATGACAGCGAAATTCAGTTTGTAAATGATGTTCCGGCAGGACACGGTCTGCTCATTTTGGGCGGCAAAACAAAAATACCGTTCTATGACGAGTTCCCCAAGGATACCACGCTTTACAGCCTGATGAGTACAAATTTTTCTGAAACGATGAAGATGATGAACGAGGGCGAAACGGAAACTGCATAACAAGGAAAGGGAGATGTTTATGGCAACGATTGATAAAGCGAAAGGTCAGGCTGTCGAAGAACACTCCCTTTCTTCTTTTGATAAGAAAAGGGGAAAGGTGGCTGCCTACTCCGCACAGAAACATAAAAAATATCGTGTTGTTTCGGTTCAGAAAATGGAGAGAGCCGATATTCACGGACATATCGGAAAAACTTCCGAAAAGTCAGAGAGCACCTCACAAACGTCCAAACGCTCCGAAACTATGCGGAAAATTCTTTACGGCACGAATCGCAATAACCATAGCAATCGGGAAAGAAAAAAAGAGGGTAAAACATCGGAAAATACGGAGCATAGCGGTATTTTCGCAAACTCCGAAAACTCAGTTTCAGTATCTAAGACAATTACTCCCGAAATGGCGGAGAGAATGAAACGTGCCGCTTATCTGGACAGGCTGAATAAGGATAAAATCAAAACTTCTGCCGCAAGAAGTGAAATATCCCCCGATATTGATATTTCAGACAATGCCGGAAATTATTCTCACGATAAGATGTCAGTACCCCATTCGGAGTATGAGAAAAAATATCTTTCGGAAACACCCGACAGCGTTATCCCCGAAGCGAAAAAGGCTATCACTCCCGAAATGGCTGAAAGAATGAAGCGAGCAGCCTTTATCGAACAGAAAAATGCCGAAGCTATCAGGCTTAACCGTGCGACCGCTGTTGCCGAAGCCGAAGATGTTCCGGTGGAACATCCTAAAAACGAGGAACAGACAGAGGAAAATATTTCAGATGTTCCACTGGAACATTTAGAGGACAGCGAGGAAAAATCTCCCACAATCACATATCTCGGCAACTCCGACAAGGCGGTATTTGATACATACAACAGCGAGGTAAGGGCATATCGGGCGAAAAAGGCATACGGTGATTTTGCCAAGAAGCAGAAAAGCAGTATCGTTCCAAATGTAGGCGGTTCTGTGGTAAGTGCTGAAACTCAGAAAGCAATCAACGATGCGCAGAATGTTTTCCAAACATTGCAAAGCTCCGATTCCGCAGGCTCTGCCGTGCTTGATGTTTCGGCAACGCTGGCTGCCGTTGAAGCCAAGAAAATGGTAAAAAAACTTGCCGAAACCGATTTAAAAAAGAAAAAGCGTGTTGACGAGCGTATGGAAAACCACGGCAACCGTTTCGGTATAGGCAGCGAACACGCAAAAGAGGTAATCAAGGATAAAGATGAAAAAATCAAAAATACCAATGACAAATCCTGCCGAAGCAATGAAGCTGCCGCCGAAAAGCAGAGAAGCTCTAAGGTCGGGAACAGTCATAAACTCAGGGAGGAAAAACAGGAATACGCCAAGAAGCAAAAGTCAAAGGAGATAAGGAATAAGCGTAAGGAAATCTTTATCAAGGAAAATCAGAAAATTCCCGGAAGCGTTTGCAATGCTGCAAAGGGCGGCATTGTAAAGACTGCTGTAAAAAAGAAAGCCGTTTCCCTCATTCTGGGCGGCGGTGCAGGAGCTATCGTTCTCCCGGTTTTCCTTGCCGTGCTTGTATATATCCTCATTTCCGCATTTTTCGGCTGGCTTTCTCCCTTCTCATATTCCCTTGCAGGAGAGGATAATGACCCGAACACGGGACTTCCCACCGAACATAATGCTGAATCCAAGGCAGAGATAATAGACGGCTATACCCTTATGGTGAAAAACTACCTTGATGTGGCACAGGCGTATTACTATCTGAACTATGGTGATTGGTATGGCGGTGTGTATGTTTACGAAAGTGCCGGACTTGATTTCGGGACGTTCTTTGCAGATCACTGTCAGGACTTAGTTGCGGAGATACAGGCACAGTATCAGCCGCTTATAGACCAAGCACCCAATCCGCAGGCTGCTATGGCAATCAGCAATGCAATGGGAGAGGCAATCAGACAGGCACTTGCTAATGCACGGGAAGCCGCTCTTGCCGAATATACCGAGCGTATACAGTCCCTTGAGGACGAATTATCGCCCAATGAGCATAGACAGCATTATGAGGTTGAAGTGGGCTATTCGAGCAATGGTGTTGACGATGCGACCGAATTCAGCGGAAAGCCTGTGGTGGGAACAAATCAGTTCGGAAACACGGAGATAAACAGCGATTTATCCGCAGAGGAAATGCTTGCGTATGTGGCACTGTACAAATCCCTTATAACAATGAATCCCGAAGAAACCGCACCCGATGCCGATGATGAAGAAATGCAGCTTAACATTACTCCGCAGGATATAATGGACTTTTTTGAAAAGACAGAGTATATCACCATAACAACTGAGGTTACTCACGATAACCCCTGCACGGGAATGAACTGCAAACGCAGACTTATACAGACCGATTCGGGATACTTTTGGGAATACTACTGCGACAATGACCACGATAATCTCACAGGAGAAATAGGTGCTTGCCCTGCCGCAGATGAACTGCTTGAAAAAATAGTTGAGCTGACGGGTGCGGAGGAAAACGGCATTGATACGGAACAGGCACAGGAGATTATTGATTCCTACATTGATATGTTCAAAAAGGAGCTGGACATTGATGAGGGAGATTTCAGAAAATTTGGTGCTGCGGATAATTCCAAGGCACAGGAGTTTTACCAAAAGCTCATAAACGATGAGTTAAGCGGTGCGGACATCTGGCAGATAGATACTCCAATCGGAGAGGAGGGAGCAAGTGAAGAAACTTAAAGAGGTTTTCGGAAAATTTATCGGGAAGTGCAAAGCGGAAAAGAATTTCAGATATGCGGTTATTATCGTATCTCTTATTGTTATTGCTTTTGCGGTGAACGAGTGGCGAGAGTGGGAGGACAGCAAAGAGCTTCCTCCCACGGCAATAACCGAGGAACAGGCGGAAGAAATCAGCTTTTTGCAGGAATTCTGGAATGACAGCAAGCTTCATTTCTTTGTGTTCGGCGGTCTGACCGCAGCTCTGGGGATTGTAAAATGGCGTAACTCCGTAAGGCGATACTAAACGTCATTAGAATTATGGAGAAGAAATCGCCGCAAAAGCTTTGATATATGCGGTTTTGCGGCGAGAGATTCCCATAATTCAATGGGCGTTTAGTATTAAGGAAGCGCTGATTAAAGCCGAAGGTATCGTTTCCAACGCTCGAAAATCCGTCACTGAGAGTGTTGAGAAACGATTTAATCAGCGGTTCCTTAAGGACAGCGGTGGGAAGATAAAGAAATAAATCCGCCCCGAAGGACGGATTGTGAATCAATCAAATAAGTCACTTGAAAGAATTATTTCCAACGCATTAACCGCTGATTCATAAGGGACAGGCTCAAATAACAGAGCTGATGTGATGGTGTTGTAATCCTCCTCATAAACCCTGTTGTCAATGATTTCACGAAGAACATTCTTAACGCTGACACCCTCCTGCACGGAAAGGCTTCTGCTGTGAGGACGGCGTTCATCTGCCACACTTACCGCAAGAGCTTTCAGTTCATTGTTGATTTCCACAACAGACAGAAGTTTGTAAATGTCATAAATGTGACGGGAATGTTCTGCTATTGTCCCTGCAAGGTAATAATCGGCAAGAGCATAGAGCTTGTCAATCATTGTACGTTCAGCCGCCTGTACATTCAGCTCAAAAGGTTCTAAGTCATACTGTTTTGCAAAATCAGAGAAGCCATTTGCGGAAAGATAATCATAAATCAGACTTCCTGCCTGTTTCCTTACGGTAGGATATGCCCTCTGATAAACGGCAGTTTCCACGATAAGCATTTCTTTGAGATAGGCTGCACCGAGAACAGAGGGATAGTCAATGATATATCGGTTGTATTCACGGCGGCTCTTTACATTATCGGGATTGGTCAGCGTGAAATTCAGCTTGTCTATTACACCCACAATGCTGCTTTTCAACAGCTTGCGTTTGCTTTCCGATGGCTTGGTTTCCGTTTCAATGTTCAGGTCAATATCCTCGGAAAATCGGTCAATCAGATGATAGCATTTTGAAAGAGAAGTACCGCCCTTGAAAATGACTTCGGGCATTACGGAAACAAGCTCTTTCAAAAAAAGAGTGACATAATAGTCCTTTTCAATGATTTCCGCCTTTATTCCAAGGAATTCTGATGCACGAAGAACAAGCTGTTCAAACAGCTCTTTGTCATTGTGCAACATAGAAAACCGCCTCACTTTCTACAAGATTTCGCATAGCCTTGTCGGGAAATTCGGGAGCGTATTTCAGAATTAAATCTTTCGTGATTTTGTTGTCCCGAACCCATTTTCCGATAATGCTTTTCCGTTCATCGTCAAAAAATCCTGTCGGAATAGTATTCATAAGTTCAAGAAAGCTGATAACATTCAGATTTTCATTTGTGATTTTTACTCTGGATCTGCGGAGAGTGACATCACGGCTTCCGACCTTTACGGTCCGCAGCTTAGTCCTTTCGCTGTTGGTGCATATCTCAATAGTGTTTGGCATTTGTGTGGATAAACCAAGCCTGTTGAGGGCGGTAAGTCCCGAATAAAAGCCGTTTGCCTTTCCGTTATCCACAATATATTTGCGTTCAATGACCTTGTTAGGATTGAGAACGCTGCTGCCGAAAGGAGTTTTTACGGGAATGTAGTAAATACCACGCTCAAAGCGAGCAAGACTGCCGTTTTCGCAAAGCTCCGCAAGCTGCTTTGCAATCCACGGCTTTGAGTAGTTTTCAAATTTAATATCAGATGAAAAAATCGGTTCATTTACACCGAAAGTGTCGGAGAGATATTTAAAAAATGTCATAGTTATCACCTCTTAATGATATTATACTACATTCTACCGTGTAAGTCAAGAGAAATATATTTTATTATGTCGAAAGGAAGATTTTATGAAACTGATAATAACCGAGAAGCCCTCAACAGGTGCTATTCTGGCACACGTTGTGGGAGCAAGAGAGAAGATACACGGAAACGGAACAGCCTATTGCTACAAAGGCAGCGGCTATTACGTTGTCAGTGCGAGAGGACACCTTTACGGTTTGGGAGAACCTACTGATTACGGCTTTTCAAAGAAATACAAACTTGATGAACTGCCTATGTTTCCTGATTTCAGGATATTCCCCGGCGGCAATGATACGGCAGATGTTCGCTCGCTTATCTCCGAACTCATAAACCTTGACGAGGTGGACGAGCTTATCTGTGCCACCGATGCAGGGCGAGAGGGCGAACTCATTTTCCGTCATATCTATGAAGCCAATAACTGTAAGAAGCCGGTAAAACGCCTTTGGTGCAATTCAATGACCGATAAAGCGATAAGAGAAAAGATGAAAAATCTTCCTCCCGACAGCGATTTTGACGGTGAGTACAAGGCGGCGCTTGCAAGACAGAAGGCAGACTGGATAATCGGAATGAATCTGTCACGTTTGTATGGCGTTCTTGACAATTATGCTCATCATATCGGCAGAGTGAAAACGCCCGTGCTGTCAATTATTGTTCAGAGGGATAATGAAATTGAAAATTTCAAAAAGAGCGTTTCATACCGCCTTGAAATGCCCAATGGTGCGTTGTCGGAAAGCGTTTATGAAAGCCGTGAAGAAGCGGAAAGACAGATGAATTACGCAAACGGCAGAAATGTGTCCGTTGTATCCGCTGTCAGAGAGAACAAAAGCAAGAACCGACCGCTTCTGCATAATCTCACATCATTGCAGCAGGAAGCAAATAAGGTTTACGGCTACACGGCAAAGCAGACACTTGATGCCGCACAGAGCCTTTACGAAAAGAAGCTCATAACATATCCGAGAACGGACTGCACATATATCTCCGAGGATATGAAAAGCGGCGTTATCCGCACGGTTGACTGTCTGGCGGCTGTTCCCGAATATGTGGAGAGGGCAGACAGGCTCATTGCACAGGGTCTTAACCTTGATGACAGGGTTATAAACAACAGCAGAATGGACGGACACGATCACCACGCTATCATTCCCGAAGCAAGAACCGAGGGAATAACCGGACTTTCGGAAACCGAAAGGAATGTTTACGGTCTTGCAGTAAACCGTCTGCTTTGTGCGGCGGACAAGCCTTACAGGTATGAAGAAGCAAACTACACCTTTTCCTGCAACGGCATTATCTACAAGCTGAAAAAGGAAATTCCCGTTGAACCGGGTTGGAAAGCCTATGACACGGAAAAAGAGGAAAGTGCGGATAATACTCCCGATGAACGCTATGCACAGGGCAGCTCCTTTATTGCCAAGGATATAAAGGTAAAGGAAATTGAAACTCAGCCACCCAAGCATTTTACCGATGCAAGCCTGCTTTCCGTTATGGCAAACATTGATAACCGCATTGACGATAAATTCCTCAAATACGCAGTATCGGGAAAGGGTATCGGAACGGAAGCCACAAGAGCCGATGTTATCGAGGAGCTTATAAAGGCAGGATATGCGGAACGTTCATACAGAAATATCGTATCAACACAGTTCGGCAGGAATTTTATAGCTTCTATTCCCGACAGCGTGAAATCCGTTGAAAGAACAGCCGAATGGGAGCAGTTTTTTACCGATGTCAAGGAAAAGGACATTGGCACAGAGCAGTTTTTCAATGAGGTAAAGGATTTTGTAACCTCTGTTATCTCACTTGAAACAGCACCCGACCGCAGCAGAAAGCCGCTTAAATGCGTAAATCCAAATTCACCGATGAGAGAGCCAATCGGAATCTGTCCGAGATGCGGAAAGCGAATATTCGAGGGCAAAAAGAATTTTTACTGCGAATCGGGCAGAGAAGGCTGCGGCTTTACCCTTTGGAAAGAGGACAGGTACAACGGAATTACGGTAACTGCCGAAAATGCCGCCGACCTTATTGCGGGACGGACTATCCGCAAGGCAAAGAAAAAGCTGAACGGCGAAACGGTGAGGAAATCCTACATTATGGAGGATACGGGAAAGTACATAAATATCCGTGCGGAGGGGAAATAAATGAGCGAGAATGCGAAAAAGGTATATGAATACTGTGCGGCTGACGACCTGATAATTCCCTATATCTGGCGATGTGCCTTTCTTGCGAAGATATGCGGTGTCCGGATTCCCGATGATACCGAGGTTGTGTGTATGAATGAGCAGGAAAAAGACTCCGTATCGAGCGAGCCGTATTCAAATGCACTTGCACATCTCCTTATTCTGTTCGGAGCAGGGTATATCCGTTTTGAACAGATGGCTTCTTTGGCGAGAGATGCAAAAAAATATGAGGACGAGATTTTATCGGCAGAGAGCTTTGTCATAGAGCAATCGGGAAAAGACGAAAAGGAACAGGTCAGCCGTGAGTATATCGAAAATATTTTGCTTTGCACCATTGAATCAAGAAAGCATCCCGAAATTCAGACGGTGAATTTTGAAATGGCGAGAAGTCTTTGCGAAGGTCCCTATACAACAATACGGAAAGGCTTTGTGTATGTGAAAGATGTTGCATTTTTAACCGTTCTTGCAAATGTTAAAGAACCTATGGGCGGTATTCGGGGCGGTGCGGTTGAGGTGTTCCCAAGCGAGCGAAATACGGGTGACATCAATCAGAAAAAGATTGATGAGGAGCTGAACAAGGGGAATACAAACGAGCTTCCCGATATTCTTTTCCTTGTAAATCTGAAAAATGCCTATTACATTCAGCAGATTTACAGCAAGCCGTATTCGGTGGAGTTTATAACCTACGCAAAGGCGGAGGGCATACCCTTTGATGAAAATTTTTCAAGGAAATATGACGAGTATGTTCTGAATAACAAGCTGAAAGTCACAGTTTCCGCAATTTCACGCAAGAGGAATATATGCGGTGATGATGTGAACTGGTTCGATTACGGAACTACGAAATACCTTGATAAGCAAATTATCATTGATGACAAGTACGATGTCACAAAGGAAATCTGCCTTGCCGATGTGGGAAAGGAAGAACAGATTGATGATGAGGTTTTAATCAATACTGCAATGGACAGGTTTATTTCCGAAAACGAAACGGCGGATAAAACCGTTATTGAAGTAACCTTCTGCGGAAAGAAATATGTGTATCTCTATGATTCTGCCAAAGGCAGGAAGATACTCCTTGATAACGATAAATTCCGCAGGATTCCTTTTGACTATAACAATGTCTGGACCACGGTTATGGAATGGTCAAGGTCAAAGCTCATACAGAAAAAGGGTGACTGCATTATCGTTCCCGATTCGGAAATGGCTAAAATTGCCGAAGGCGACCGTGATTATGCACGGCGAATGATTGAGGAGCAGTATTCGCTTAAAAAGAACGGAAACCGTATGCTCCAGAAGTTAAGCGAGCTGAAATCATACGCCAAGAGCGAAATGGATTTTAAGGAACAGCAGGCTAAATATAAAGCAAGCAGAGAAACAGGTGTAAAGGAGGACAAGAAAAGTGAGAGTGTTAATTCGTGAAACCCTTGAAACAGCAGTTATAAACATATACGGCAGGGACGGCAGACAGCATACAAATGACTTTTTTGAGAAGTATTTTGCCGATTCGGAGGGTGCATATCCCACCCTTGATGAAGAACGTGAGGAGTTCGGCACAGATGCACAGTGGACGATAATCACAAGGCGTGATTTTGACCTTTTCGCAGGAACGGTTGAAACGCTTCAAAAGGCTATTGACAGTGCAGACAGCTATGCACAGGATTCCGACAGCTATCTTATATAACGGAGGAGGCAAAAGTCTATGGCAGAAAACAGAGAAATCGACCTTAACGAGATTTTAAGCAGGCTTGAATTTCTTGAAAAAGAAAATGTATCTCTCCGTGAGGAAGTTAGCGAGCTGAAAAACAATGACATTGAATTCAGAAACGAAATCAATGTTATCAACCGTTTTATTGCAGCTCTCACGGAATGTCAGACCGTTGAAGAAGTGATGATGGAAACCGAAAGCGTGGCAAAGCATATTACAGGAAGCGAAAATGCGGCTTTCTATTGTATGGACAGTGCAAGCAAGAAGTTTTTCTCCGAGGACGAGGGACGAAGCTGGCAGACGAGCGAGGAAAACAAGGTCCTTAAAGATGTTTTCGACAGTCAGGAAATAAGCGAGAACGGAGATAAGACATATATCCCTCTTGTTGCCGAAAACGGAAAATCGCTGGGTGTTGTTGTAACGGAAAACAGGGATAATGAGTGCAAATTCGATATTGACCGAGTGTTCGCAAAGGGCAGTTCGCTTGTGGGCGGTATGCAGCTTGGACTTTTAAAGGAATACGAGCATCAAGGCAGAATTACCGACCGTCTGACACAGATGTATAACCGGCAGGGACTTGACGAATACCTTGTGAATACTGTTGTCAAGGCAATGTCAGAGGGCAAGAGCGTAAATATCCTTATGAGTGATATTGACCATTTTAAAAATGTAAATGATACATATGGACACACGGCAGGAGATATTATTCTCCAAAGCACAGCCGATGCCATAAAGGATATTGCAAAGGAGGGTGCAAGCAATTGTTTCCGAATAGGCGGTGAGGAAATGGTTACAGTCCTCATAACCGATACTCCCGAACAGGCTATTGATATGGCTGAAACCCTCCGCAAAAATGTTGAGGGAATCGTTAATACGGTTGAGGGCAAGGACAAGGGTGTTCACGATGTTTCGGTAAGCATTTCAATCGGCATACACGAAATGAAACCTGATGTTCCCTTTACAAAGGAAAATGCGGAAGCACTTTTCGATACTGCGTACAAAACGGCAGATGCGGCGGCATATACCGCAAAGGAAACCGGCAGGAACAAGGTAGTATGTGCAGACGAACAGAACTATGTTTCCTATCTTGCGATGAAAACGGCAGAGGTTTTTGTAAAGGCAGAGGGACTTGAAGCTCCCGATGACATAAAGGGCATTGAAGAAATGATTTCCGACAGCTTTGCAAATCCCACGGAAGAACAGGGACTTTCGGATATTATTGACGCACTCCGCACTTATGCGGTGCAGACTTCCGAAAATATGCCCGATATATCGGCTCTTGCGGATTTTATTGCGGATAAGGCAGAGGAGTTTTCGGAAAAGAAAAATGCTGTGACTGTTGCCGAAACGGATTTGACCGACCTTGAGCAGGATAACCGCACACAGGAAGAAAATATTTTTGATGTTATGTCGGCTGCAACTCCCGAAACGCTCATTTCCGTTGAACAGAACGGCTGCGTTGATTTTATGAAAACGGACAAGCCTATTGAGGATATTCTTCTTTGCTGTGCCGAGGATAAGCCGTTTAAGGCTATATCGGATATGGCAGGAGAGCATATTTCCGAAGCGGATTTTGCAAGTGAGAATCAGAGCAGGAACACGCTTGCCGTTGAGATAAATATTGATGAAAACACACTTACGGCATACAACAATGATTTTACCGCAAATATTCCTCTTGATAAAGCGGTGGCGGATATTACCGCAGTTTTCCCTAAAGAATTGCCTTACTACACAACCGACAATCAGACAAAGGGAAACACCTTTGCGGAAAAGGTTGCCGCTATGAAAGAATGGGCGGAAAAGACAATCGAAAAGGTAAAAGAAGCAAGTCTTAAAAGGGACGAGGTGGCGAGATAATGTTTTATACCGAAGAACAGATAAAAAGGGCAAACGAGCGAAGCATTTCCGAGTATTTCCGTTCGGCAGGGTATGACTGCAAACAGATTCGCTCCGAAACCCATATCGCAGGCTTTGGCGGATTCTATGTTAAGGACACGGTTGTCCCCAATCAGTTTTATGTTCATTCACAGCAGACGGGCGGCATCGGACTTGTGAGCTGTCTGATGAAGGTACTGAATATGCCGTTTAAGGAAGCTGTGCAGACTGCACTTGACGGTGAACAGGGCAGAGGTGAGGGAAAGACAGGACATACATCAACACCACGATATGTTCAAACGAAAGTCGTACCGAAACCCGAACCCAAACCCGAATTTGAAATGCCCCAAAAGGGTGCGGATAACAGAAAAGCGTACAGCTATCTTACGAAAACACGATACATAAATCCCGAAGTTGTAAATGCCTTTATCCGTGCAGGAGTTCTCTTTCAGGACACAAAGGGCAATGCCGTTTTTCTTCACAGTGAGAACGGCAAGCCCTGCGGTGCGGAGATACACGGAACAGGCGGAAAGAGCTATACAGTGGGAAATTCAAAATATTCGGATTTTATCGACAGAAAGGTTATCCCCACAGAGCCGTACATAGCGGAGCTTCTTGACCGAAAGCTGAAAAATGCGGACGTGAAATTTGCAGGGTATGTTTATGAGAAAAACGCAAATATTGTTGCCGACAGCAAGGATTTTAATGTCATAAGCAATGCCATCTCTGAAATATTAAAAAGCAATATTGACCGAGATGCGGTTGAAAATGATGTTCATTCCAAGCTGAAAAACTACAAGGGAGTTGCTCCCGGAACAACGGAAAGTTATTTTTCCTATGACAAAGGCAATCCGCAGAAAGCATTTGTGTTTGAAAGTGCGATCGACCTTATGAGCTTTATGTCACTGCACCCCGATATGACCGACTGCAAGTTTGCTGCAATGGCAGGACTTAAACCGAATGTGGTGGAAAAGCTCCTTGAAAAGAATATGCCTGTTACATTATGTGTGGACAATGACACGGCAGGGGAGAAGTTCGCAGGACGGTTTGGCTCACAGGTAAAGGTATTTACCGAGTGCAGACATTACGGTGTAAAGGATTTTAACGAGCTGCTTACGGCAAGAAAAACCGTTCCTTTTAAGGGCAAGGTAAACGCTGTGAAAAGCTGGGCGAATAATGCAATTCAAAGAATGAATGAAAATCAAATCAGAGTAGCGGAGGTTGCAAGATGAATGATTTAACAACAGGTTTTACCGAAAAAATCGTACCCGAAACCGCAGATGTTCCACCGGAACATTTTGAAAAGGCAGCCGAAAAGAAATCCAAAACCGATAAGCGTCTGGAAAAGCTGAACGCATTGAAGGACAAGTATGGCAAGGCGGTTCTGGCACAGGAAACCGCAACAAGGAAAACGCAGGATATATCCGCACAGATCGAGGAAATCGAAAACGAGCTTCACGCAGAGGAGGCAGCGGAGCTTGACAAGGCTTGTGCCGTAAAAAATCTGTCATATCGGGAGATAGCAAAATTCCTTATGAAAATCCCCGAAGATATGACCCTGACCGATATTCTGAATATGCTTTCGTAAGGAGGACTGCAAAATGACCGAATATGTAAACAAGGACTACTACAACAGCATAAAGGGCAGCTGTTCATATATCGACCTTAACGGACAGAACATTCACAGCGTAATGGAAAGGCTGAAAGCGGAGGGCATTATGTTTTCCGCAGCATACGGCGGTTACAGAAATACTGTTACCGTCAGCAAGGCAGATTCGCAGAGAGCCTTTGCCATTGCCGCAGAATACAAAACCGCACCGCAGAATACGCAGCGTATTATCGGAAATATTGAGTATTCAAAAATACGGGACAGAAATTTTATCAATACCGACCCCGGTACCGCTTTGCAGGTCGCAAATCTCCTTTCGGGAGATGCAAGCATACGCTTTTCGGGAAGAATACTTGAAAACTCTGCCACCATTACCGTAAGCGGAAGAAAAAATGCGGAAATGGTCAATCGTATGATTGATAATATCCGCAACGCAGACATCATAAACGAGCTTTACAAGGCAGGATATGAACGCCTTGCGGACACGAACGGTTTTGTAAATATCCGCAACAATGCAAGCGGTGAGATTGTAGGCTTCCGCAGTATGGATATGGTCCGTGAAATGTTCGGTGATGCGAGCAGCGAATTTTTTCACCCCACCGCATATCGTGTGGACAGTATTTCCGAAGCGGACGAGCCTTTCTATATTTCCGAGGTTGACAGCGTGACTGCCGATGAAAAGAATGTTTATGTTGATGAAAATATTTCCGTTCCCGTCTTTGACAGCAGGGAAAATGCGGAGCAGTATGCAGAAGAAAAAGGCATTGACCTTACGGATTTTGAGGAAGTAATCTCCGAACCTGTTGCAGATGTTCCGGTGGAACATTTCGATGATACGGCAGAATTATCTCCCTCTGAACAGCTTAAAAAGAGGGTAAATGCGGAGCTTGACGCGTATATTTCCGAGATGAAATCCCGTCCGTTTGATGAGATTATCGAAGCCGCATACAGAGTGACTGCCTGCAAGCAGATAAACGAATACATAACCAATGAAGAACCCGACCTTACGGAAGCACAGCTTTCCGCACTTCTTTCAATGGATAATATCCTTGATGAAATCTATCTTGAATGGGTGAAGAATGATTCCGCAGAAAGCTATGATGATGTGCTTATGGTTATGCAGGACAGGGCAGACCGAATTTTGCTTTCGCAGCAGAGGGGAAATGTTCCGGTGGAACATTTTGAGTCCGAAGTGCCAAAGGACGAGGTTGCCGAAGCTCTGAGCCTTGCTGAGAATAACCTGACATTTTCGGTTGTTACCATAAACAATGAGCTTGTATTTGCGGTAGGAGAATACATTGAAAAGGACGATATTCACGGCTTGGAGGAATATCAGGACTATATTGCAAAAAATCAGCCTGACGAGGTAAGAGCGTACGTTGAATACTGTATGATAGGCAATTCGGAGCTTGAATCGGAAATGGCATATTCCAGTGATATTGACTTTATCAATGCAAATCTCAAGGCAGTAATGAACCATCCGCAGACAACGAATCTTGAAATAAACAGCTATGTTATTGCAACTCCCGATGAAATGCTTGAAAGCAGGCAAGCTGAAAAGCTGCTTGTCGAAGCAAAGGGATATATAACCGATTTTCTTGAAAAAGAGTATGGCACTGAACCCTCGGAGGACACCTACAAGGACTTGGAAAATGTTCCGCTGGGATATACTTCCCTCGGAGATGATGCCGACCACGATTTCAGCGTTACCGCAAATCTCTTGGACTTTTCAATCAGCTATACACTTGACGGAGTGGAGATTACAACAGAAAAATATGACAGTCTTGAGGAAATGACGGAAGTTGCTTTGACCTGCCTTGACTTTGATGATATGGTAACGGTAGGCAATGAAGCTCTTGAAAAAGCGGAGAGTGAAAAATTTCACCTTGTTATTCCCGAAATTGATGTTGATATTGATATGAGGGACATTGACAGCATTGCCGTTCAGACACCCGATGATGTGCTGATGTTCTATTACAGCAGCAATAACAAAACCATTGAGCGAGCTTGGCAGAGCGATGAAAATTCCGATACTGCCGTTGATGTTGACGATGTTGCGATTGACATTCGGAGTGCCGTTTCAAACGGCTTTGCGGTGGAGGTTTATGAAACCGCAGAGGATAGAAAAATAGCAGAAGATAATTCTGTTGAAATCCCCGAAAATCTTACCGCCATTGACGATGATACTGCTGTTATTATGTGGGAGCAGGGAATTACCGTTTACCACAGCGGCACGGAAATTCCTCCTATGGAAGAAAACGGGGAGAATGAGCATAGCATTTTTGAAAATCTGTCCGATGATTTTTATGCGGACAAGGAAGATGTAAAGACATTCAGAATTGCCGATGAAATTGCTTCGGAAATCTGGGATATGAACCGTGTTTTCTCCAACGTTCCCAATGAGGTGGGACAGCCCTATTATCTGTCACTTGAATCGGGAAACTATGATGAGTGGGAGGACTACAACAAAGGTCTGAACGAATATCAGAACACTCTGAAAGCACTTTACACGGGAAATTTCACAGCCGTTGAAGATTATCTGGAAAATGTTCGCAGTTCCGAAGATGTAAGCGAGGAAATGCAGGAGCAGGCGGCTTCTCTCCTTGATGCGGTCAAGTCATTCAGAAACCTGTCGGGAATTGAGGACAGAGCCGAAAAGGAAAACGAACCCACATACAAGATTTATCAGCTGAAAAATGGGGAGGAGTATCACAATCTCCGCTTTACACGCTGGGACGATATGCCGAGGTTTAATCTGTCCTTTGATAGGAAAAATTATGACGAGGTTTACGGCGGCAATATTGCCGATGTGACCAAATTCCCTTTTAAAGAGGGAATTCTTGAAGATATTTTCAAAAAGTTTAACAGCGACCGTCCCGAAGATTTCAAGGGACGCAGCCTGTCGGTCAGCGATGTGGTGGTTTTGGAGGATAAAGAGGGCAGCTCCGCACATTTCGTTGACACAGTTGGAATGGCAGATGTTACCGACCTTTTCTTTGAATTGAAAAAGGAAACTATCGACCTTTCAAGGCTCACGGAGGTGGAGATTACCGAGGAATACGACCGCAGAGGTGATGAACCCGACAATTCCACGCACGTTAAGAATACCATACTTTTTACGGATTTGGATAAGTCCGAAATCAGCAGATACAAGGATTTTACATACGATAACGGTGTAATGCCCGATAGTGATGAGGGATATACAATCGTAACATCTCAGGATATGCTTGATGAAATAAACGGGTATATGGACAAGTCAAGAAAGAAATCGGGTATTTCAATTTCTGTTACGGATAACGAGGGCAATACCAAAAGACTTAATGGCTTGCTTTTTGAATTTACTCTTGGAGATAGAAATGTTCCGGTGGAACATCTTGAAGAAAACGAAAAAATGCCTCTTTACGGCAAGAGCATCGAAGAAGCAAGTGAGCTTGGCGAAAGAGATAAATACTTTGCAAATATGAAAGAAAACAAGAGATGTGAAGATGCTATTGTAACTGCTATTGCGGATAATTACAGAAACAGCAGACTTGACACAGACGGTGTGCTTTCCGATGTGCTGAAAGAATTTGTCTTTGAAAGAATCGAGCTTGTTGTTGCGGCAAGATTATCCAATCTTTCCTTTGACGGACGAATTGATAAATCCAACGTTGAATGGGCAAACGATGTACTTTCAGGTCTTTCCGAAAGCGAGAGAAAGAAGCTATGTGCGGATACGCACCTTAACTCTCACCCCGGACTTATAAATCTTTTTGCAAACAAAATCATAGATGAGGAACGTGTGCTTTCACAGAAAGAACAGGCTGCTGAGAAAGAAGCAGAACCCTATGAGCCGAAGCTGGGTGACAAGTTCCGTGACAATAGCGGCGAAGTCTGGGAGCTTACATCTCTTACGGGAGTGATGCCTTGGTACACCGACCAGTGTGCCATAACAAGCGTAAGCGGAAATGTTTCCATTACAAAGAACGAGAATTATTCAAATCTCCTTGATACGGCAAAGTATCAGCGTGTTGCAGATGCTCCCGAAGCTGTTAAGACAGCAGACTATTCCCCGAAAATCGGTGATTTGGTGGAGCTTGACGGACAGGTGTATTCTGTTGCCGATATTGACAGCGGCGTTATATCTCTTGCCGACACCGAAACTTTGCTTGGAGAAACAAGGCGAATGACATTGAGCGAATTTCTTTCAAGCGGTTTTGAGGTTGTGGAAGCAACCGGAGAAGAAACAGTTTCCGCAGATGTTCCACTGGAACATCTTGAAAAAACTTCCGAAACGGAAAATGTTCCACTGGAACATCAAGAGCCGAAGGCAGAGAATTATGTAATTACCGATGAAAATCTCGGCGTGAAAACACCAAAAGCGAGATTTGCTGCCAATGCTGCCGCTATCCGCACACTTAATGCCATTGAAGCGGAACACAGAACAGCCACACCCGATGAACAAGCTGTTTTGTCCGGTTACACAGGCTGGGGAGCAATTCCAAACGCTTTTGATTCCAATAACAAGGACTGGAGCAACGAATATGCAGAGCTGAAAACTCTACTTACAGATGAGGAATTTATTGATGCAAGGCGTTCAACGTTAAATGCACATTTTACCTCTCCCGTTATTATCAATGCCATTTATGAGGAACTTGCAAACCTCGGCTTTGAGCAGGGAAAAATCCTTGAGCCTGCTATGGGTATCGGAAACTTTTTCGGTGCAATGCCCGAAAAAATGCGAGGAAGTGAGCTTCACGGCGTTGAGCTTGACAGTCTTACGGGAAGAATCGCACAGCAGCTTTATCCTGATGCGGACATTCAGATTAAGGGATTTGAAAAGACCAAGTTTGAAAATGACAGCTTTGATGCTGTTGTGGGCAACGTTCCTTTCGGTGACTACAAGCTATCCGACAAGGACTATGATAAGCACAAGTTCTATATTCACGATTATTTCATTGCGAAGTCTATCGACAAGGTTCGACCCGGCGGTGTGCTTGCCGTTGTTACCTCAAAGGGAACAATGGATAAGGAAAACCCCGAAATGCGTAAGTATATTGCACAGAGAGCGGAGCTTCTGGGTGCAATCCGTCTGCCTAACAATGCTTTTAAGGCTAACGCAGGAACAGAGGTAACATCGGATATTCTTTTCTTCCAAAAGCGTGAAAGAGCCATTGAAATAAATCCCGATGAAATTGAATGGCTTAACAAGGCTGAAACCGCCGAGGGATTCCGTGTAAACGGATATTTTGCAAATCACCCTGAAATGGTTCTCGGCACAATTACCGAAGCAAATCAGAAGTACGGTCCTACCGAAAACACACAGGTTATTCCCTTTGAGGGTGCAGACCTTAAACAGCAGCTGGCAGAAGCGGTGCAGAATATTCAAGGCACATATACACCGAGAGCCGAAAAAGGCACAAAGAAAAAAGAAGCGGAGAATATTATCCCTGCTCCTGCAAATTCAAGGGTATATAGCTATTATGCCGTGAATGGAAGTGTGTATTTCCGTGAGGAAGGTGATACAATGGCCAAGGCAAATCTTAAAGGGGAAGCTTTAAAAAGAGCATTGGCAATGGTTGAACTCCGAGATACCGTTCGTGAGCTTCTCGATATGCAGCTTGATAATGCTGACAGTGCTTATGATACGGACATTGCCGAGTGCCGTGCAAAGCTGAATGAAAAGTACGATGCCTTTGTGGAGAAATTCGGACACTTCGATGATAAGAAGAATATTCGTGCATTTAAGGGCGATGACGGATACAACTTTCTGACCGCACTTGAAAGCAAAAACAAGGACACAGGTGAGTATGAAAAGGCGGATATTTTCTTCCACGATACCGTAAAGCCGAATAACGTTGTCACCCACGTTGAAACCGCAGAAGAAGCGCTTATTTTGTCCGTATCCGAAAAAGCAAGAGTGAATTTTGAGTATATGACCGAGCTTTGCGGAATGAGCAAGGAAACCCTTATATCCGAGCTTGAGGGACAGATTTACCGACTGCCGCAGGAGGAAGAAAAGTATGTGACCGCCGATGAGTATCTGACGGGAAACATTCGCACAAAGCTCCGTCAGCTTGAATATGCTCCCGATAATATGGACGTAAGCAAGCACAGAGAAGCACTTGAAGCGGCTATGCCGAAGCGTGTTGAAGCAAAGGATATTTCCGTTAAGCTGGGCGCACACTGGGTAGCTCCCGAATATGTAACGCAGTTTATCGATCAGAAATTCTATCCGAGCTGGCGAAGCAGGGTAGAAGCACAGTACAGCCGTGCATCGGGCAAGTGGAAAATCGAGGGCGCAAGCCAGTCGGACAAGGGCAGCTATACTGCAATCCACGATTACGGCACAAAAAGGAAAAATGCCTATGCGATACTTGAGGGCATACTCAATCACGAGGATATGACCATAAAAGACCCGAAGCTGGACGAACACGGCGAGCCGATTCGTGATTCAAGGGACAATATTGTCAAGGTGACAAACCACGAAGAAACAAAGGCGGTTCAGCTAATGGTGAAGAAAATCGAAAGCGAATGGGAAGATTGGATTTTCAAAGACCCCGACCGCAGAGAGAAACTTGTTGAGAAATACAACGAGGTGTTTAATTCCATTCGTCACAGAGAATATGACGGATCGCACCTTAATTTTGTGGGAATGAATTCGGATATTACCTTGAAAGAGCATCAAAAAAATGCTGTTGCAAGAGCATTATACGGAGGTAATACACTGCTTGCTCACTGCGTTGGTGCAGGCAAGACCTTTGAAATGATAACCATAGCGATGGAGGGAAAGCGTTTGGGACTTCACAACAAATCCCTGTTTGCCGTTCCGAATTCTCTTACAGAGCAGATGGGCAGAGATTTCAAGAAGCTTTATCCTGCTGCCAATGTTCTTGTAGCCACAAAAAAAGATTTTGAGCCTAAAAACCGCAAGATGTTATTTGCAAAGATAGCAACAGGCGAGTGGGATGCGGTAATTGTCGGACACAGCCAGTTTGACCGAATGGGACTTTCCGCAGAGCGTATGAACAGGTATCTGAAAGCGGAGATAGAAAGTCTGCGTTCGGAGCTTGAAGAAGCCAAGAGTACGGACGGAGCAAAAAGTTTTTCGGTAAAGGAAATTGAAAGGACTATTACCCGATACGAAAAGCGTTTGACCGATGAGCAGAACAAGGTAGCCAAGGACGATTACATAGATTTCGAGCAGATGGGATTTGACAAGATTTTCGTTGATGAGTGCCATATGTACAAGAATCTGGGTACTGCGACTAAAATGTCCAATGTTGCCGGTATAGGCACAACGGGCAGCGGCAAGGCGGCGGAGCTTCTGATGAAAACAAAGTACCTTGACGAGCTTACTGGCGGCAGAGGTTTGGTTTTTGCCAGTGGAACGCCTGTAATCACAGGGTATCAATGGTTAAAAATGCCGATTTTACGTTGTTTATAAGAAACGAGCACCACAAATAAAGGTGCTCGTTTCTTATAAAAAAGTATCATTCTAAAGTAGGATTATTCAGATAAACTTGTAAAAGTTATGTTCAGGGTAAAAAAATTATTCTCACAGCTTGTACTGATATAACCGTTATATTTGTGTACTGTCCTTTTTATATTTGCCAGTCCAAAGCCATGATTTGTTTTATCTGTTTTTGTTGTTGCCATTTTTCCGTCTGCAATATTGTTTACAGTTGGATTTTTAATTTTGAGGATAAAATACCCATGTTTAAATCCGCTGTAAACATTAATTGTTTTATCGTTATCGCATGAATAGCAGGCTTCAATAGCGTTATCGAGAGCATTTGATAAAATAATGCATAAATCTGTATTATCTATATTTGTGGGAATAACACCGTCAAATTTTATTGAAATGTCATCGGGTGAATTAACTTGTTTCTCGGTTAAAATAGCATCGGCAATATAATTGCCCGTTTCATATATAAATGACGAAGTTGGAAATGATGAAGACAAGCTGTTTAGATAATCTTGTAAATCATCATATTCTTTATTTGACAGCATTGAACGTATACATTTTATATGATTTATGTAATCATGTTTAAAACTTCTTATCTCAGTATTGATTTTTTCAAGCTGATTATAATGGTAAAGCTGTGAATCAACTTGTTGTTTCAATATTGCATTAATATCACTTTGATATTTTTTTGAGATCACATTGAATATTAAAGATATAAATATTGCTGCCCAGCAAATTGATAGAATGGGGGCTAGTAATTTTATCACTAATATTTTCAATTTTAAATTTGTAGTATCATATATAATAGTTTGTATTATGCCGCTTAATAAAAACAGAGATACAAATATGAGTATGTATATATATGTCGGAACATTCTTAATCATTGTTTGTAAATTGTAGCAATCAAATTTTTTGTGTATTATCAAGATGATAGAATGAATAATCAGTCTTACAACAAAAAGGACGACAATATTAAGTAACTGTGTATTATTTATTGCTTTTAGTTGAAGAAAAATTAAAATGCTTGATGTAGTGGTTGAGCATATAAATTGAATGATAAATGATATAAAAATAAGTTTTAAATTTATAATTCTATAAATGTATGCTGTTAAAATTAGGT
>OHUE01000072.1_pt1 | contig 60234 bp, 41 predicted proteins | sample 1579111 | NCBI WGS metagenome assembly OHUE01 (sample SAMEA3879524, study PRJEB24766) | human gut metagenome | biome: human-associated habitat; feature: feces | place: USA | collected 1985/1987 | reverse complement strand
CTCTGGCATTATATGACGCAGCAAATCAGTGGCTCACAGCTTTTGACAGCTCCGAAGCAGCTGACTAATATGCAGAAGATAACGGATCCGCAGGCAGGGGCGCAGAATCTACAGCCTGCAGGGCAGCTTATTACAGGACAGACAGTGACCGGAGCAACACAGGGACTGTCACAGGCAGGATCCGGACTGGGCAGCGGAGTGAATCAGATTTTGCAGATCTGTATGCTTATCTGGATCGCTGGCATGATCGTACTGCTGCTGTATGGTATTTTATCTTATTTTAAATGCAGGAGAATGACTGTGCAGGCAGTACATATGGAAGGCAATATCTGGGAATGTGATCATCTGACAACCCCGTTTGTGCTTGGAATCGTCAGACCACGTATTTACATTCCGTTTCATTTATCGGCGGAAGAAAAGCCATATATTCTGGCACATGAAACATATCACATCAAAAGGGGCGATCCAATCGTGCGGCTGCTTGCATTTGTGCTATTGACGTTTTACTGGATCAATCCATTTGTCTGGCTTGCCTATTTTTTGATGATCAGGGATATGGAAATGAGCTGTGATGAAGCTGTGCTTCTGCAGCTTGGGACAAAGATCAGGAAAGCATACAGTAACTCTTTGCTTACTTTTGCAACAGGTAGGAAGCAGGTTACCTTCTCCCCGCTTGCATTTGGAGAATCTGACACATCAGGGCGTATTAAAAATATTCTGGACTTTAAAAAGCCGAAGGTGTGGGGCAGTTTTCTGGCGATACTGGCTGTGATACTGGCAGCAGTATTCTGTCTAACCGGTCAGAAAACAGAGGATGACACAAGTGCTTCACAGAGTGAGCAGCAGGTAACTGACAGCTCTCGAAGTGCACAGGCAGAAGCAGCAAAGCAGGAGACAGAAGCTGCCAGACAGATGGCAGAACAGACGCAGCAGGATGCAGCATCGGCAGAGGATGCCAAACAGGCAGCAGCACAGAAACAGAAGGAAACAGAGCCCATTGATCTCCCGAGGGAAATTTAGAAGAACCATCATAGCGTGCATTCACCTCAAGAAGATATTTACCCATATAATCGTAGTTAATACGTCCGAAGAAACCGGCTGTAGCCCTATGTCTGAGTGACTCATCGACAATACCTTCATTCTTGCCGTCAGTAAGATTCAGTGTCGGATGCTCCAGATCCTGCACACCGTTTACCTCAACAGACTGGCTGTCGTATCTGAGGTCCTCGGCATTCGCACCTACCTTGATCGCGAAATTATGCTGCTTCTGGATATCGAACAGATAGTCGAAATAAGCATTGTAAGTGTTGGTAATCTTACTTACATAAGTTCTCTCCAGGAAATCCTTTGTAGTGAAAGCCGCCTTCTTAGGGAATGACCAGTTTGCGACATAATAAGGCTGACGCATAGACCTGTTCTCATAGTTGTAACGTCCTCTTGTGTAGTCTCCATAGAAAGAAAGACCCGGAGCAAGATTAATCCTGACGTTGCCTCCGAGAGTCAGATACTGGTCCTTGGAAGAGCAGATGCTTTCATTTGCGACATACGCATTTCCATGACGGAAATACAGGCCTTCACCGGTTGCAGCCGATTCACTCGCATACGTACCGTCAGCCAATTTGCTGCCGTCAGATATTCCGAACGGGAAGAAGGCAGGGAAACGCATCACATAATAAAGAAGGCCGGTAGCACCTTTGCTCTGTGAATAGCCATAAGGATACTCGTATTCCTTTTCCACATACATAACCTTGGTTCCGATATTCAACCAGTTCTTGACCTGAGTGTTGGTGGAAAGATTGAGGTTGTATCTCTTAACGTCATTCTTCTTGGCTGCTTTAAGAGTACCGTCGTTCATGGTATAACCGAGTCCGATATTGTAGTTCGTCTTACCGGTATTGCCAGTGACGGAAAGGTTATGGGTCTGGGAGAATGAAGTCTTGAAAATCTCCTTGTTAGGGTCAGAAACTCTATAGTAATAAGGAGTGCCTTCTATGAACTCGTAGTCCTCGCCGTATTTGTAAACAGGGTTGCTGAGATTTCCGGAATACTTGTCAAACCATGTCGTGATACCCTTTCCGATGGTATCGTAATACATACCGAAAGCCTCAATTCTGGATCCGTCCACGTTCTTCTGGGCAAGCATACCTTCCTCGAGCTGGGCAAGCACGCCTTCCTTGTCAGTAATGTACTTAGGAAGGCCGATAGGCTGGTTCCAGGAGAAGTTGTTCGAATAAGTGATGGAAACTTTGTCCTTTACGGCAGAACCGTCTTTAGAAGTGATGAGGACAACTCCCCATGCCGCACGGGAACCGTAGATGGAAGCTGAAGCCGCGTCCTTGAGGACAGAAATGCTCTTGATATTGTCAGGGTTCACAAAAGACAGGTCAGGAACCTCGACACCGTCAAGAAGGATAAGAGGAGTATTGTCTCCGTTGATAGAACCTGTACCACGGATCTTCATCGTAGGAGATGCATTCAGGTCATTGCTGTTATAGGTAATGGACAATCCCGGAACAACACCCTGAAGACCTTTGGAAACATCGGTGATAGGCTTGCTGCCAAATGCCTTGTCCACATCCACGGCAGCTACAGAACCTGTCATGTTGACCTTCTTCTGTGTACCGAAACCGACAACGACTACCTCATCGAGGAACTGGGTGTCCTCTCTAAGTGTAACGGACAGGTTTTCTGAAGCAGCGACGCTGACGGTCTCATACCCGATACAAGATACTTCAAGAGAAGATCCTGACTTCACAGAGATGGTGAATTTTCCATCAATGTCAGTATTCACGCCGTTGGTCGTCCCTTTCTCGATGACGCTGGCACCCGGGACTGGCTGGCCTGAAGAATCCAGGATCCTGCCGGACACCAAAATTCGAGTCTGCTGATAAACATTTGATGCTGAAGGTTTTTCAGCACGAGCCGCATACATATTGACGCCCGTAGGTAACCCGTAGGTAAATAGGCGCAAAGAGCAGCTGCCAGACAAATGTAAAGTTTTACATTGCCATTCTTTTTTTCATGAATCATAGGCAGATTATTAGTTGATAAAAAATGTTATCGTTTAAAAATTCAGGTATCACAAATATAAATTATTTATGCATTTCTACACACTTTTTTCTAAAAAAAATGAAGTTTGGCCAAGACGACGTTTTTGATTAAGTTTGTATGTTTATTCCAAATTGACCAATGATCAGAAAAACGACCAATAAGGACCTCACGGCATACAACACATTCAGGATGAAAGTGAAATGCCGCTCATTCATAGAATATGATTCCATCGCGGATCTCATTGACATAGATTTCGGGACTCTCCCCAAACCGGTGAAGCATATCGGAGGCGGAAGCAACCTGCTCTTCAGCGGAAATTTCGACGGGACAATTCTACACTCGGCAGTGAAGTTTATATATGAACTTCCGGAAGACGACCCCCTGTATATATCTGACAATGAAGTGCTTGTATCAGTAGGCGCGGGCGTGGCATTTGACGATTTCTGCAAATGGGCGGCGGAAAACGGACTGTGGGGCGCAGAGAATTTGTCATATATCCCAGGCGAAACAGGGGCGGCAGCAGTCCAGAACATCGGAGCCTACGGTGCTGAAATCGCAGACATCATACGTCAGGTTTATTGCTACGACACCATCGAAGAAGAGTTCGTCCATTTCAATGTCAACGAATGCAAATACGGATACCGCGAGTCAATGTTCAAGTCTCCCGAGGCCAGGGACAGATACATAGTGACCAACGTCATACTGGCATTGACAAGAGAGAGAAGACCTAGACTCGAGTACGGAAATATCCGCACGGCCCTGAGCGGAGCCATCGGCGTCCCGGCCGAGGAAGTGGATGGGTCAGAAGCACTTACACCGGCATTGATAAGAGACGTCATTATCGGCATCCGCCGGGAGAAACTGCCGGAAGTTTCAGAAATCGGAAGTGCGGGCAGCTTTTTCAAGAATCCCGTAGTTCCGGAAGAGGTATTCGCCAATGTCAAAGATGTCGCCGAAGGGGCAGAAGTTCCTCACTATGTGACAGATAAGGGAATAAAGATACCTGCCGCATGGCTGATTGAGCAATGCGGATGGAAAGGACGCACCTGCGGCAATGCAGGAGTCTATGAGAAGCAGCCGCTGGTCATTGTCAATGCTACCGGAAAGGCAACCCCGAAGGAAATCATTGACCTTAAAAATCAAATCATCGCTTCAGTGAAAGAGAAGTTCGGAATCGGACTGCACCCCGAGGCGGAAATATTATAGGAAATGGACAACAGCACATTTATAGTAGAGGGAGGACATGAACTCCACGGAGAAATCATCCCGCAAGGGGCGAAGAACGAGGCTCTTGAGGTAATAAGCGCGGTACTTCTCACAAAAGAAGAAGTCATCATAAGCAATGTCCCTGAAATCCTGGATGTAAAGAACCTGATAAGCCTGCTGGAAAGCATGGGAGTCAAGGTAAACCGCCTGGGACATGGCGAATACGGCTTCAAGGCGGATAACATTGACACTGAATATATTGAAAGCGAAGATTTCGTGAAGAAGTGCGCATCCTTGCGCGGTTCGGTTCTGGTGGTCGGTCCTCTCCTCGCCAGGTTCGGAAAGGCATGGTTTCCCAAACCGGGCGGTGACCGAATCGGAAGGCGGCGTGTGGACACGCATATTCAGGGAATGATCAATCTCGGAGCGTCACACAGATATGACGACAAGCGCAAGGCTTTCTATCTTGAAGCCCCCGCATCAGGCCATCTGCAGGGTACATATATGCTTCTGGATGAGGCATCTGTGACAGGCACGGCCAACATTCTCATGGCTGCGGCTCTAGCTGAAGGCAAGACCGTAATCTACAATGCCGCATGCGAGCCCTATATCCAGCAGCTCAGCAGAATGCTGAAGGCCATGGGAGCAGGCATTGAGGGTATCGGTTCGAATCTGCTCACGATTACAGGTGTTGACGCCCTCCATGGAGCGGCCCACAAGATTCTTCCGGACATGATCGAGGTCGGCAGTTTCATCGGCATGGCAGCATTGACAAGAAGTTCGATAACCATCAAGGATGTGTCCTGGAAGAACCTCGGCATCATTCCGGAGAGTTTCAGGAGACTGGGAGTGCATCTGGAGCAGCGCGGTGACGACATTTTCATACCGGCCCAGGAAAGCTATACCATTGATTCGTTCATGGACGGCTCCATAATGACCATTGCAGATGCACCATGGCCGGGACTCACTCCGGACCTTCTCAGCGTCATGCTGGTAGTTGCCACACAGTGCAAAGGAAGTGTGCTGATACATCAGAAAATGTTCGAAAGCCGACTTTTCTTCGTGGATAAACTTATAGAGATGGGGGCCCAGATCATTCTCTGCGACCCGCACAGGGCTGTAGTCATCGGACACGACCACAGGTTCCGACTGAAAGCCGGCAACCTTCTTTCACCTGATATCCGTGCAGGTATCGCACTCCTTCTGGCAGCAATGTCAGCCAAGGGAACAAGTACGATAAGCAATGTCGGACAGATAGACCGAGGATATGAAAACATCGAGCACAGGCTCAATGCCCTGGGCGCAAATATTACAAGACGCTAAAAGTCCCGTAATGCCTAGTATACATTAAGTAATATATTGAGCCCCAGCAATATAAGGACAATACCGCCGCACACGGCAGCAGGTTTGCCGGCTCTGGTTCCGATCAGGTTTCCGCCCTTGATGCCGATGATGACAGACAGGGCTGTAATGATGAAGACGGCCACGACAGGGACCGTCATGCCTGCCAGATTGCGTCCCGCCATCGACATTGAAATACCTACTGCCAGGGCGTCGATACTGTCGGCAATTCCGGCAAGAACGATATTCCGAAAGCCTGTAAGGTTTCTTGGTTTCTCCTCGGAAAAGGCCTCCCTTATCATTGACACGCCCACAAAAACAAGAATCCCCATTCCGATCCATTTGACGAAATGCATCAAGTACCTCGCGATGAAGTCGCCGAATGCCCAACCGACAAAGAGGAATGAAGTCTGAATGATTGCGAAAATCAATGCTATCTTGAGCACCTGTGCGAGTGTCACTTTTTCCATCGTGACGCTTGAACACAATGCCACAGCAAAGCAGTCGGCACACAAAGATGCCGACAGAAGAATGTCAGTAATCAGTTCTTCCATATCAAGGCCTGAAAAGCTGGCGGTTTACTATGGACCTTCCAAGCGTCAGCTGGTCAGCGTATTCCAAATCGTCTCCGAATCCGAGACCACGTGCCGGGGATGACACCTTGATACCGAAAGCCGAAATCTGCCTGTAAATATAGAACGACGTCGTCTCGCCTTCCACATCCCCGCTGAGCGCAAGGATTATTTCAATGTTGCCCGGCTCGACGCCAGATTCGGTCAAGGCTTCTACTCTATTCTTAAGTTCGATAATTTTCAGGTCTGAAGGACCGATTCCGTCGATTGGCGATATCTTCCCGCCAAGCACATGATAGACTCCATGATATTGTCCGGTAGCCTCGACACTCATGACATCACGAACATTCTCCACAACACAGATTGTATTGTGGTCACGACTGTTGTCCGAGCAGATTGAGCACTGCTCATCATCTGAAATCATCATGCAGGTACGGCAGTAACGGACATTCTCCCTCAGGAGTCTGATGGAATCCGTAAAGTGCCGCACATTTTCGACAGGCTGCTTCAGGAGGTGGAGGGCAAGGCGCAGTGCGCTCTTCTCCCCTACCCCCGGAAGCGAACTTATGGCTTCGACAGCATTTTCAAGAAGCTCTGACGGATACTTTTCACTTCGCATCCTTGTCTCCCTGCTTATAAGCATCTACGGCCTTACGCACAGAGCCATATTTCAGAAGAAGCCTCTTTGCAAGCTCATAGTCATTGATATCAGCCTCTCCCATGATCATTCTCGAGCCTCTATCGACAAGCTTCTTGTTGGTCAGCTGCATGTCAACCATCTTGTTGCCTTTGACATGACCAAGGCGGATCATTGTCGCAGTAGAAATCATATTGAGGACAAGTTTTTCAGCAGTACCTGCCTTCATTCTGGTACTTCCGGTAACGAACTCAGGTCCAACCACTACTTCCACAGGGACTTCTGAAACGGCTGCAAGCTCAGAACCTTTGTTACAAGTAATACAACCGGTAAGCAGGCCACGCTCTCTGGCAATCTTCACGGCACCGATGACATAAGGAGTCGAGCCTGAGGCTGCTACACCTACTACCACATCGTCGGCTGTAGGAGAAAACGGCTGCATATCTTTCCATCCTCCCTCATTGCTGTCCTCCGCAGCTTCCACTGCATTACGGATAGCCTTGTCTCCGCCGGCAATAAGCCCTATGAATTTGTCGCTTACTCCATAAGTAGGAGGAATCTCGGATGCATCTACTACTCCCAGACGTCCGCTGGTGCCCGCGCCGAGATAAAAGACACGTCCGCCTCTTTTCAACCTTTCAACTATTCCCTCCACAAGTTTCTCTATCTGAGGGATTTCCTCGGCAACTGCCACAGGAACACAACTGTCCTCATTATTGATGCCCGTAAGTATTTCTTTTACGGACATGTCCTGAAGATTGTGGTAATTGGATGACTGTTCTGTTGTTCTCATGGTTTTACATTGTATGATATTTGACAAGCCCCTCTATCGGGGAAGCTGTAATTTCTGAAATCTTGACATTGAATTCAGACGCGATGCGTTCCAATGTCTCCTTATGCGCCATGGCATATCCGCCGACAACGCCTACCTTGCTGTATTTCTTAAGGTCATACTGGGCGATGCATCTGGAGAAAAGCTGTCTGAAGTTATTGTCGATCAGGTCTTTCACATAAGGATACTCATCGTAGTGACGGCTGATGAACGGAGCGAAAGAACCGAGGTATCTTGCCGGCGCCGGTCCCTTATAGACATTCTGGACCACAGTAAGATAATCCACCTCATATTCTGATGCAAATTCGTCTGCAAGTTTCTCAGGCACAAGACCTTTCAGGAAATCGGACATGAACTGCCGTCCGAGGCTGGCCCCACCGCCTTCGTCTCCCAGAATAAAACCTCCTGAACGCACATTCCTGACAATTTTTTCTCCATCATATTCGCAGCTGTTCGAACCGGTCCCGAGTATGACGGCAATTCCCGGTTCTCTGCCGCAGACAGCCCTGGCGGCATCCAGAAGGTCAGACGCATATTCTATCTGAGCATCAGGAAATGACTTCCTGAATTCATCGTCCAGCCTCCTGGCACTCTCGGGCACAGACTTTCCGTCCGAAATGAGACCTGCCGCATAGAAATGAATTTCATTGACCTTTTCCCCTGTCGGATTCAGTTCCGGAATCGCATCCTCCAGAACCTTTTCAATGAAAGAAGACTCCGCGGTGGCAACATTCATTCCAGGCGTCTTGAGAGAATATCTCTCACCTGTTTCAGACACTGAGCACCAATCTGTCTTGGTAGCTCCGCTTTCCGCTATAATGACCATAAAAAAACAGTTTAGTGTTTGTTACATATGCACTCGGGCTCATATATATACAGTTCATGGATTTCCCTGTCATATCCCGGATAGAATCCCTTAGGCATACCCAAGATGATTCTCGCCCCTCTGTTCGCAAGGACTATAAGTTCACCGGTAAGCGGGTCGATACTGAGTCCTTCGATTTCTCCCGTCCTGCGAAAATCCGACATCGTACGATAGAGCTCCGGTCTCACCTGCTCCGGCAATACAGAACTGCCTGAAGGATATATTTCGCAGACATACAGATGATCAGGAAGATTTTTTTCAGCATCCCCGTCGTCGCAGGAGATGATTATGCTGCCGCCCTTGCAGACTATTCCCTGCTGAAGTCCCGGAGCCGGGTCCAATGCAACTTTTCCCACATACTCTCCGGTCTTGAGGTCATAGCAATACAGATGCGTGCCCTGAACCCAGTCAGCCATCCATACACGGCCATGCTCCTTATCTACGGCAAGACCGCAGACTTCCACCTGACCGGACGCGGGATTCCACGGAATGGAGCGCTTCCATTCCAATGTCTCCGCATCATAGACGGCAACCTGGATATTCTGTCCCACGCCATCAATGAAAGTCTCGATTCCGGCGTAAATCTCACCATTGTAAACATCAATGTCACCGATGTGGTTCGCCGAAAGCTCGAGGCTGCAGAAAGGGTCAATGTCAGAGCGCACGAGTTCTCCGTCTTTACGGTACTTGTAAAGCGCAGTCGAGCCGGATACGTAATAGTATTCGCCGTCTGACGCAATTCCCTGGCGTCCTCCGACTTCCATTACACGTGCCAATGTCCATCCGTCATCCTCTGAAAGTGACGTCGATGCTTGTCCGCATTGCGCATGCGACATAAACAGCCCGCTGCTCACAGAGAGCAGCAGGGCCATCAAAAAAAACCTTCTTTTCACGTTTATTACTTTTCAGGCATTGCCTCAAGAACTGCCTTGAGGAATTCCCAACATTTGTCTACCGTGTCAATCTTCACTCTCTCATCAGGTGAATGAGGGTGCAGGATTGTAGGTCCGAATGAAACCATATCCCAGTTAGGATATTTTGCACCGAGAAGAGCGCACTCAAGCCCCGCATGGATAGCAGTAACCTTCATATCCTTACCGAAGAGTTTCTTGTAAACATCCTTCATCGTAGCGATAACCGGTGTAGAAGGAAGCGGAACCCATCCTGAATAGGCGCCGTATGTTGTAAACTGGGCGCCGGCGAGTTCGAAGAGGCAACGCATTCTCTCCGCAAGATCCATCTTGGCTGAATCCACGGAGCTTCTCAAGTATGAAAGTACTGTAATGTGTCCGTCCTGAATTCTTACGACAGCCATGTTTACAGATGTCTCCACGAGACCGTGCATGACAGGGCTCATTCTGTCAACGCTGCTAGGGCACGCGCAGATGGCCTTGACTGCCTTCTGCATAACCTCATCCTCCACATATGCGGCAGGCATATCGCACTTCTCGAAGAAGCATGCTGCAGAAGGGTCGGTATCAGCATATTCAGCCTTGACCTCGGCGAATACAAGTTCGACGATCTTCTTGACCTCGTCAACTCTGCCGGCAGGTACAAGGATGTCAGCTGACGCCTCGAAAGGAATAGCATTATGGAGGCTGCCTCCTACAAAGTCAGAAACCTTCACTCCATATTTCTCTACGAGTGGAAGAAGGATGCGGGCAACAATCTTGTTTGCATTGGCTCTGTACAATACGATATCCTGACCGGAATGTCCGCCCTGAAGGCCTTTCACTGAGAGTCTATATGCCTCATAACCGGCAGGTGCCGGCATTGACTTATACTCGAAATCAGCTTTTCCGTACAAACCGCCGGCGCATCCTATATAAAGCTCGCCTTCAGCCTCTGAGTCAAGGTTCAGAAGGACATCGCCCTTCAGTTCGCCTGGTTTGAGTTTTTCCGCTCCTGTCATTCCTGTTTCCTCATCATAGGTGATAAGCGCCTCTACAGGGCCGTGTTTGAGGGTATTGTCCTCAAGAACGGCAAGTGCAAGACATACTCCGATTCCGTCGTCTGCTCCGAGGGTAGTACCCTTTGCGGTTACCCACTCACCGTCAATCTGTGTCTGGATAGGATCCTTGAGGAAATCATGAACGGTCTCGGCAGTCTTCTGGGGAACCATGTCCACATGTGCCTGGAGGATGACACCTCTTCTGTTCTCATAACCCGGTGTAGCCGGTTTGCTGAATATGATATTGCCGGTTTCATCTCTGCGCACATCTACATTGTGCTCTTTTCCCCAATCAAGAAGGAACTGCTCAGCTTTCTCTTCATGCTTTGAAGGACGGGGAATCTGTGAGAGTGCATCGAAATTTCTCCACACGCCTTTCGGCTCTAAATCTTTGATAGTCATAATCTATTAGTTTAAAGTGATTATTTGGTATTTATCTGAAATGTACTTTCAATTCCGAGCTGATATACAGGTACCCTGCTCTGCAGAAGGACATTGACACCATCCGTCAGTTTGATCGAGCAGGATGCAGGAACACGGTAGTGGGCGACTGTACCCTTGGCTGAAGATGATTTTCCCGTAACCTGACTGACAGGCTGAGCTGCAACTTCGAGAAGGTATGGCTTACCTGAAAGGTCATCTGCCGGCACGAGGCCTTTGGAATCAGAAAGACGGAAAGCAACATACAGCTGGGACTCATTGCTCTTCTCAGGAACCACGTCATAGTTCATCTTCTGGGTCGAATACTCGCTGTAGCCTATGAACATCGACATATACTCGCTCTCGAGACGGGAAATCTCCTCCACTGCGGAAGCGAGCGCCTCGCCGCTGAAAGTGGCATCGGTATCGCCTGTAACTATCTGGACCTTTTTCTTCCTGAGGTTGAAAATCATCTCGGCAGCCTCTTTGGCCCTGGATTCCAGCGACTTCTGGACAACCATCTCCTGCTGGACAGCGACTTTGTTGTAGGCAGACTCGCTTTTCACGTTACGGTATAGAGTGGTCGCCTCGGACGTCAGATTCGAAGAAAGGCCCTTGTCTGAAAAATCAGCCTTTCCGAATGCCGGGAAACGCCATTCGGTATCGCCTGCGGCAGATGAGACTGAGACCAGCCCCTGCGAGGTCAATGACAGGAAGGCAGGCATGCCTGAACCCGGGGCAACAGTATATCTGTAGGCCTGGTCAGCTTCAGTGCAAGGTGTCATCTTCACGGAAGTTACCGAATATGAGACGGCATCCGTCTGTCTTGCATTGACACCAAGGTATTTCTGTGCGTATTTGGCATAAGGGCCGGCATAGAAATGCTCGCCGCTGGCCTCCACCTCAAGTCGGATGACCGTGGACGGCAGCGAATATACCAGACAGCCTTCAGGGTCTTTCTGCGCATTCTGGGCAGAAACAGCAGGCAGGAACAACATGGTCCCGGCCACCAAACTAAGAACTCTTTTCATACTGTAAATATTTTTCATGTTCGGTTTCTTATTTTTTCCATCTATTATGTGTCCACAGATAATTCGCCGGCTGGTCAATGATATCCTTTTCCAGCAGCCTGTAGAACTTGTTCATGACGTCTTCCGGAGAAAACTGCGACGCATCTTCGCAGATTTCTGTGAATGTCATCTCGTAGCCGAAATCCTTTTTCGCGCGGAATGCCATATAGACGACGGCAAAATGGAATCTGCAGGCCAATGTCGCGCCTCCGGTCATGGTCTGGGTCGGCTGGTTCATGAAATTGTCCACGACATGGCCCGAAGCATAGTTATATGGGCACTGGTCAGTCGGGAACACGTAGATATGCTTTTCATTCCTGTGCTGAATGACGTAGCGCATTATGTTCCGCGATTCTACATAGCAGGTCGAATAGTTTTCAGGCGAAATCGGAGCACATCTGTTAAGTCCAAGAATCTTGTCCCAGAAACTGTTTTTCAATTCCTTGTATATGACAGTGACATCCTTTTCCTGGAACTCCACAGAATCAGGAGCATACGCATAATTCCTGATTCCTCCTGTCAGTTCCCAGTTACCGAGATGCGAATTCATCAGGATTACGCCGGGCCTTTCCTTATACAGACGGTTCAGCACATCGGCATTGACAAGTTCGCAAATATGGGATTCATGCAGACGTTTCGTGTCGTGCGCACCGGCGAACCAGAATGTTTCCGCCACAAGATTGCCGAAATGCCTGTAGAAATTCTTGGCGATGGCTTTCAATTCCCAATACTTCTTTTCAGGGAAAGATCTGGCCAGATTCATCATGACTACGTCTCTTCTGTAATGGAGAGGCCCATAGACCATCCACGCGATGAATTTTCCCCAGAAATAGTGCAGTTTCAGAGGCTGCAATGCAAGCAGTCTCATCATGCCCTTCATTATGTTTACTCCAAACTGCATAATATAATTCCTTCACAAATAACAAATATAGTCATTATTCTTAATTCTTGTGCATCTGAAAGTGACTCATAAGTTAAATCGCTTTTGCAAAAGTTGATTTGATAGTGTTTGTCGCTTTTCTATAAGTTAAAAATGCTATAATAATTGCTTTTCCGAAAGCGAATGCTTATTTTTGCCAATAAGAAAGAAATACTAATGAACGAGAATGACATTCAGCCGTTGCGGACGGTTTACCACAGGAAACTTGCTGAGACAACTCTGGGTTTTAAAAGATACCTTTACGGCCAGATTAACTGGGATGTGCGTATGTTAGGAATCAAGGGGGAGAAGGGCGTTGGTAAAACGACCCTGATTCTTCAGCATATTCTTGAAACCTTTGATAATCCGGATGATGCTCTCTATGTCTCTATGGACAATATGTGGTTCACCACGCACTCGATTTTCGACCTGGCTGATTACTTGTATTCCGTGGGAGTGTACCATCTGTTTCTGGACGAGATTCATAAGTGTCCGGAGTGGACGGTTGTTCTCAAGAATCTGTATGACAATTATCCGAATCTCAACATTGCCTATACAGGCTCGTCAATGCTGCGGATTGACAATTCAAAGGTGGATCTTTCAAGAAGGCAGACATTGTACCGACTGCATAATATGTCATTCCGTGAATACCTTGAATATGAAGGGATTGCTTCTTTCCCGATATACTCGTTAGAGGAACTGCTACAAAGACACGTGAAGATTGCAATGGAGATGGTGTCTCAGTGCAAGCCTCTCAAATTCTTTTCTGACTATCTTTCAAAAGGAATGTATCCATATTTCAAGGAATCCGGGGCGGACTTCCACATCAGACTTTCGGAAACAATTTCCCAAACTATAGAAAGTGACCTGCCGGCCGTGGAGGACGTGACATTCGAGACCGTGCATAAGTCAAAAAAGTTGCTGATGATCATCGCCGAAAAAATTCCGTTCATCCCGAACATAAGCAAACTCTGTCAGGCTTTGGGAACAACGCGTGATTCCTGTCTGAAGATACTCTACGCTTTGGACAGAGCCGGAGTGCTGAACCTGTTGACAGCTGAGCTGAAAAGTTACAAGAAACTTGTCAATCCGGACAAGATTTACATTGGCAACAGTAATATAATGCAGGCCTTGGGAGGCTCGTGCGACATTGGAACAATTCGTGAGACTTTCTTTGCGAATCAGGTCGGATCCCGGTATCCCCTTCAATATCCGAAGAAAGGGGATTTCTTCGCCTGTGGAAAATACCTTTTCGAGATTGGGGGCGCAGGCAAGACTTTCGACCAGATCAAAGACGAGCCTGACAGCTACCTTGCGGTTGACGACACCGAAATAGGCTCCGGGGCGCGAATCCCGCTTTGGATGTTCGGCTTCCTTTATTGATGCCGCAACGCTAAGATCGGTCATGTAAGTGCACTATAACTAGCCTTTTGGAGAGGCTTTCGCACGTGGAAGAAGTTCATTTGCGCACGTAATGTTCTGCTTTGTCTAGCACGTGAATAAAAGATGTGGTTCGGTGCAGAGAACGGCTGACCAGGCCACAGACACTGGCCTGGTGGTGCGGTTTCAGGGGTGCTATTCCACGAGGAAGTTGTAAAACGGTGTCCAGAAGTAGTTGTTTGGCTGGAGGTACAACTTTTGGGCATTGAAGTCGATGATCATATTGAAGCGTTTCAGAAAATTGTTCCCCAGCGTGCCTTCGATGTCGCTCTTGCTCTGCATTCCTTCCGTCAATGTGGAGAACGCACCAGCGACTTTCGGTAATATGTATGGCCCGACAGTGACCTCATCGAAAAATACATTCATGAGTTCTCCGCTGCCTTCATCCGAACTGGAAATATGCGAGATGGCGAATGGCTTTTGGGTGTCAAGCAGATTGTGGCTTTTCACGAATGGAGTGTTGAGGTCTATTACCCTGTCCGATCCGGTGTCAACCTCCAGCAGCAGATCATATTCATTGCCGCTGATTTTCACGGGCAACGTGATGAAAGGCACATCGTATTTGTACTCGAAAGTAAACGGAATCAGTCCAGATGTGGCTTCGAGCGGCACCTTCTTCGAGTAGCAGTAAATCGTCATATAGTCATAATTGATCTCAATGTTGAAGGCCCTTAATGCGTTGAGTCCCACCACTCCGTCCCAGTACTCTGGAGGGTATGGAATGTGTACGCATCCAGCCTTTTCGTACTGTATGGTGCCGATCTTCACGGAATTGTCGTGGCTGTATTCCACGGTGTTGCTCCCGGTGGCACCGAGATTGTCTGCTTCTTCTCCTTTATGAATATACCCTTGAAGTCTTGGCGAATTTGTGTTAAGAACAAGAGACGAAGCTCCCGTGTCCACAAGAAAATTCAACGAATCCGAGCCGTTTACATATGCCGTGACATAAATCCGGTTATCATCGGCAAGGTGGAAAGGAATCTCTCCGTCAGGTTGTCTGTCCAAGATCTTTGCGTCAATGTTCTGATGTCCACAGATCAATGCATAAAACACGCACAGTAGAATCTCAAGATGTCGCATAGTCAGTATAATTTATATGTAAAGTTACCTCTTTTCAAGTAAAAATACAAGAGATTTGTTTCTGGTCAAGATGACGGGAGCGGGAATGGGCAATATTGCTCTTGTCGAAGGCAAAAGCGCAGACGAATAGAGCATTATGTGGGGAAAGTGCTGCCGTCGTGTTCGAAAGGCGACTCCCGGGCAACGTTGTTGGGCGTTAGCGTTCCTTTCAGTGTGAAGTTCTGTGAGATTATAGTAGTAAACAATTCTGATATGCGAGAGAGACATCTCGATATTCTGTCACCTTTATGATTTTCCGCTGATTTTTCGGGCGGCAACTCACAAAATGGCACTTTTTTACACAAAACGATTAAAATTTGTATGTAAATGGCTTTGAATTCTTGACATTTTCAACGATAATTGCTAAGTTTGTAAGTCCACACATGGAATTAATTAACTATTAAAAACACATAACATGTTCAAAGATCAGCCGAAAGGATTGTTCGCCCTCGCTCTGGCCAATACAGGAGAGCGATTCGGGTACTACACCATGCTCGCTATTTTCCTCCTGTTCATCCAGGCAAAATTCGGATTCAGCGCAGCCGTTTCCACCCAGATTTATTCCATCTTCCTGGCAGCGGTATATTTCATGCCTCTGTTCGGTGGTATGCTCGCCGACAAGATCGGTTACGGCAAGTGCGTCACCACAGGTATCGCCGTCATGTTCTTCGGATACCTCTGTCTGGCAATTCCTACAGGACCGGATATCGCAGGTAAAATTCTGATGTTCGGAGCGCTTGCTCTAATCGCCATCGGTACCGGACTCTTCAAAGGTAATCTCCAGGTCATGGTCGGAAACCTCTATGATGACCCTAAGTATGCATCTAAGCGCGACTCTGCATTCAGCCTCTTCTACATGGCCATCAACATCGGTGCGATGTTCGCTCCTTCGATGGCAAAGGCTGTCACCAATTTCTTCCTCGGCAAATCAGGTCTCGTATATAACGCAAACATTCCTGCCCTCGCCCATCAGATGATGAACGGCACCATCACCCCTGAAAACGCAGAAAAGCTTCAGGGCCTTGCCGCTTCAATGTCAGGCGCATCAGGAATGGACATGACTTCATTCAGCGAGATGTACATCGAGAAACTTTCTACAGCATATAATTACGGATTCGGTATCGCCTGCATCTCACTCATCATTTCGGTAGCAATCTATTTCAGCTGCCGCTCATGGTTCAAGCATGCTGACGTCAATGCCAAACAGGCGAAAGCCGCACACAGCAATGAGGTCGAGCTCACACCGGAGCAGACAAAGAGCCGTATCACCGCCCTTATGCTTGTATTCGCTGTCGTTATCTTCTTCTGGATGGCATTCCACCAGAACGGTGCTACAATGACATTGTTTGCAAGAGACTACACAGCCAGCACAGTAACAGGTGCTACAAGAATCGGATTCAACATCTGGAGCCTTGTTCTGATCGCAATTTCAGTCTATACACTGTTCGGAGCATTCCAGTCTGAAAAGACAAGCGGAAAAGCAATCTGCGGCGTTGTCACCCTCGGTTTGTGGGGCGTTGCCTACGCTATCTTCTCCGGTATGCCTGCAGTCGTAAACATCCTTCCTTCAGACTTCCAGCAGTTCAACCCATTCTTCGTGGTAGCATTGACACCGGTATCTCTCGCGATTTTCGGCGCACTCGCAAAGAAGGGCAAAGAGCCTTCAGCTCCACGCAAGATCGGTCTCGGAATGATTGTCGCAGCGGTAGGTTTCTCCATCCTCACATTCGCGTCACTCAATCTCGCATCACCTAAGGAACTCGGCGGAACAGTCAGCCCTGACCTCATCTCACCGGACTGGCTCATTTCGACTTATCTGGTACTTACCTTCGCAGAACTTCTGCTCTCACCTATGGGTATCTCATTCGTATCGAAGGTTGCCCCTCCTAAATATAAGGGAGCTATGATGGGTTGCTGGTTTGCAGCTACCGCCCTCGGAAACTATCTGGTTTCCATCCCTGGTCTCCTCTGGAACAAGATTCCTCTGTGGGGTGTTTGGGGACTTCTCATCACACTCTGTCTCCTTTCAGCCCTCTTCATCTTCTCTATCATGAAGAAGCTCGAAACAGCTACCGAGTGCTAAAATAAACCGACATATCAGATGAGGAAAGTCAGACAGGCTTTCCTCATTTGCTTATAAATAACCTTCAAAAAATGACAAAAGAAACTATAGCTCTACTCAAGGAATGGGCCCAGACATACAACGATCCGGAATACTTCAGGGAAGACCCGATCGCATTCCCTACGAAGTTCACTGAAATGATGGAAGCCGGAAAATGCAACCTGAAGGATGTGGAGATAGCTGCCGTCTTCGCTGCACATTTCGCTTGGGGGCGCAGGTCAATGATAGTACGCGACAGTGGACGCCTGTTCGATGAAATGGACTGGAAACCATACGATTACGTAATGAAAGGCGAATGGCGTGACGACCCGGTCAGCATTCACAGAACCATAAAATGGAGCGAAGTGGCAGCCATCTGCAAAAGATTGAAAGACATCTATGAAAGACAGGAGAGCATAGAAACATTGACAGTACCCCAAATCAGGACATCAGTATTCGGACAGAAGGAAGATGCGAAGGCTCCGAACAAGAAGATCAATATGATGAGACGCTGGATGGTCAGAGATGACGGCAAGGTGGACCTCGGACTCTGGAAGAACACATCCCCGGACACGTTGCTGATTCCGCTGGATGTCCATGTGTATCAGCAGGCTACGGAGCTGGGGCTCACAGAAAGGAAGCCCAAGGACATAAAGACTGTCATTGAAATAACCGATTCTTTCCGCGACATTTTTCCTGGCGACCCATGCAAGGGAGACTTCGCGCTGTTCGGGTACGGCGTGACACATCAGGATTGACATTTGCGGGACTATTCTGCAGGCATTTCCATGGCAGCGCATACAAGTTTTGTACGGGAGCGGAATTTTTCGTATATTGGCAATGATAAATCTGAACAAAACGCAGCCATGCCACAACTATACGTCATATCAGGATGCAACGGTGCCGGAAAAACCACGGCATCCTATGCGCTGCTTCCCGAGATGCTCGGATGCAGCCAGTTTGTGAATTCCGACGAATTCGCAAAAAGTCTTTCACCTTTCAGTCCAGATGCTGCTTCCATTCAGGCCAGCAAGCTTATGTTATTGAAAATGAACTATCTTTTCAAGCGCAATGAAGACTTCGCAATAGAGACGACGTTGGCCACAAGGAGCCTGAAAAAGACTATCATCAAGGCGCGGGCACAGGGCTACGGAATCACGATATTGTACTTCTGGCTGAACTCCCCCGAACTTGCCGTCGAAAGGGTGAGGGCGAGAGTTGCAGCCGGTGGGCACAACATCCCGGAAGAAACCATAAGACGGCGATATATGGCCGGACTCCACTATTTTTTCAATATATATAGGAATATGGCAGACCGGTGGATTCTGGCGGACAATTCCCAGATTCCGTTCAGGGTCGTCGCCGAAGGGCAGGCAGGCAGGCTGACCATTAAAGACGAACAGACATATTCAAAGATACAAGAATTGGCGGACTTTGCTGAGAAATCTCTTTCCGGGGAATGATTCTTCAGACTTCCCCACCGCTGAAAACTGATTAAAAACATGATATCAGACAAACATTTTTACTTAGACACATTCAACATTGATGAAAACGACTTGAGGAAACTCACTGTCACCGCATTGTCCCACGGAGGAGACTATTGCGACTTGTATTTCGAAAACACGATGCTCCAGACCCATCAGCTAATGGACGGGGAAGTTTCGTCAAGCGGACTCAACATTGACTATGGAGTCGGTATCAGGGTCCTTTGCGGAGAAAAGACCGGCTACGCATATTCGGAAAGCACAGAGTGGGCAGACATGGAAAGTGCCGCAAAAGCCGCTTCCGCAATATCTCAGGGTCAGGCGGTCAAGCCACGCGACACCAGAAGTATCGGAGCGACATATACGGCTCAGGAAAACAACGGAGGCAGACTGGTGAGGAGACTTTACCCTGGACAGCCTAATCCGCGTGCGGACAGATATCCTATTCTGCAGAACTGGAGAGAAACCAGCCCCTCCATCGCCGTGGAATATCTAGGGAAACTGGAGAAATCCATCAAGAAGAGAGACGGCAGAATCACCAGCGTCATATGTGTATTGTCCAGCCAGACAAGCGATTACCTAATGTACAATTCCTTCGGGGAACTGAAATACGAGACCAGGCCGATGACCACCGTCCAGGCCATGCTCGTGGCTGACAACGGCAAGGGAAAGATTCAGAAGAATGTATCCAGAAGCTTCAGGAAAGGAGCTGAGATGACTACAGACGAACTGATAGAAGAAATCGCGGAGAAAATCACCTGCGGCATTGATGAGGCCTTCGAAGCTGTGCGTCCGAAAGGCGGTCAGATGCAGGTGGTCATGGGCGCAGGAGCTTCAGGAATTCTGCTCCACGAGGCCATGGGACACGCTTTCGAAGCCGATTTCAACAGAAAGGGACAGTCCATTTTCTCTGACAAGATGGGACAGCGCGTCTGCCCTGAAGGAATCAATATCGCTGACGATGCCACAATCCGCGGAAACCGCGGTTCCCTGAATTTCGACGACGAGGGCGTCCCGGGCCAAAGAACGCTCATGGTGGAAAACGGAATACTGACCTCATATCTCCACGACAGAATCAGCGCGAAATTCTACGGAGTAGCCCCTACCGGAAACGGACGCCGGGAATCCTTCCGTTCAAGTCCAATCCCGAGAATGAGAGCCACTTATATGGAAAGCGGAAACGCCGAACCGGAGGGAATCATCGCCTCCGTGTCCAAAGGAATTTATGTCAATGAATTCAGCAACGGGCAGGTAAAAATCGGCGAGGGCGACTTCACATTCTTCGTGAAGAGCGGTTTCCTGATCGAAAACGGAAAGTTGACGACACCTGTGAAGGACATCAATGTCATCGGAAACGGCCCACAGGCATTGAAAGATATCGTTGCGGTCGGAAACGATTGTGTGATAGACGACAGCGCCTGGACTTGCGGCAAGGGACAGTCAGTTCCGGTCTGCTGTGGAATGCCGACCGTCCTTATCGACAATCTTACTGTAGGAGGAGAATAAAATGGAGAATATGATCAACGGAATGATAACTGAAGAAGAGAAGGCATTGGCAGACAACAGCATTGACATGGCTCTTGATGCTGGCGCCTCTGCGGTTCAGGTCACATTGGACAAGGCCAAGACTGAGATTATCGCACTTCTGGACGGAGAGATCGACAATATCAGGCAGACTGGAGACAGAGCATTGACTTTCAAGGTCTTCGCTGACGGAAAATATGGAGTATTCTCCACGAACAGGCTCGAAGCGGAAAGCGTAAGAGAACTTCTGAAGATGGCAGTGGAGAATGTCAGACTGCTTGCGCCGGACAAGTTCCGCAGACTGCCGGACAAGGAGGAGACGGCCAAAGACGCCATCCGCGGAGATGAAATGGAACTTTGCTGGGACGGGTATGATTCAGTGACGGCAGAACAGAGACTGGATATGGCAAGGCGTGTTTCCGTTTTCAATGAATTCGCCACGGAATCACCGGACAGGGACTGGAAACTGGTTTCCGAAGAAGTGGAATACAACAACACATTGACAGACACATACTTGACCAGCTCCGACAGAATCGGCTGCAGACAAATCGAGACATCTTTCGAGGTCTGCAGCAACGTTACAGTCGAGGACAAGGATGGCAACAAATACAGCGGACTATGGTGGGATTACAGCATCAGTCCGGAAAAGGTGCTTGCCTCCGACTGCGGCCACAAGGCAGTAATGCAGGCAGCAAGCCAGATAGGTCAGGTCAATGTCAATGGAGGAAAATACAGGATGGTCGTCTCAAGGAGGGTCTCAGGAAGATTGGTGCAGCCTGTCCTCAATGCACTTTCGGGCAGGGCCATACAGCAGAAATCATCCTTCTTGACTGACACTTTAGACAAGAAGGTTTTCAGCGACGGCCTTACCATCCTGGACAGACCGAGGGAAAAAGGAAAGAGCGGGTCAATCCTGTTCGACGGTGAAGGAAGGGCATGTCTGGACAGAGACATCATTGTAAATGGTGTCATAAAAGAGTATTTCATAAACACTTACATGTCCGGCAAACTTGGAATGCCGGCGACTTCGGATGGCGCGAACAGGCCTGTCGTCCAGCCGTTTGTATCAAAGGAACTCGGAGCCGGGGGCAACATTGACCTTACTATTCTTCAGGAAGCGGATGTGCTCGCGCTTTGCGGTTCAGGTATTCTGGTAACGGATTTCAATGGAGGCAACTGCAATTCAGCCACCGGCGATTTTTCTTACGGCGTGGAGGGATTTGTCTTCGAAAACGGGGAGATCAAGTCACCCGTTTCAGGGATGCTGATAACCGGAAACATGAAAGAACTCTGGAGCAATCTGTTGGTGGCTGCTTCTGACCCGATGGAAGGTTTCAGCAGGCAGGTTCCGACTCTGGCTTTCGACGATGTGACGTTCAGCGCATAAACATACTAAGATTATTACTGGGGCGTTTTTGTGTAATGTTCTATAGGACAACACAAAAATGCCCCTTTTTGACAAAAACGTTATAAAACGATTTGGAAAGCTGGTATAATAAGCTTATATTAGTACTTTAATCTATAGCCGGACCGAGTGGCGCTACTAGAAAAACCAACAGATATTACAGTTTCCAAGAGAAACGACACATAATAATTTTTATACACTACCGCTTATGATTAAAGCAAACAATCAGAAGGGATTGGCAGGACGCCGATTACTTATTGCTTTAGCGGCATTCACACTACTTCCAGCCGGAAGAGCCGACTGTTTGGCAAACAGTCCGGGCAATGCCGCGTCCGATTCAGCAAGCACTCTCATGCAAGACCAGAAAAAAGAAATCTCAGGAACCGTCCTGGATTCCAATGGCGAACCGCTAGTGGGCGTAAGCGTCATTGAAAAAGGAAGCATGAACGGTGTCATTACAGACAGCCACGGCCGTTTCAACATTACAGTGAAAGCAGGAGCCGTGCTTCAGTTCTCATCCATTGGATACACTGATAAAGAAGTAGTTGCAGCCCCTGGAATGAGGGTAACACTCGAAGATGACAGCGAACTGCTTTCAGAAGTCGTTGTCGTGGGTTACGGTAGCCAGAAAAGGGCCAGCCTCACAGGTTCCATCGCAGTCGTCGATGTGGAAAAGACTCTCGACAGCCGTCCTATCGCTGACGTAGGACGAGGACTGCAGGGCTCGGTTCCTGGAGTGAACATCAGAATCCCGACCGGTGAAGTCGGTTCCGACCCTATCATCAATATCCGCGGACAGATCGGTTCCATCTCTGGTAACAACAACCCTCTGATTCTCCTCGACAACGTGGAGATTCCAAGTATCCAGATGGTCAATCCTGACGATATCCAGTCTATTTCAGTCCTGAAGGATGCCGCGGCATCTTCAATCTACGGTTCCAAGGCTGCCTTCGGTGTAATTCTCATCACCTCAAAGACGGGAGCGGGAAAAGAGAAAATCGAAGTCACATACTCCGACAACTTCTCATGGCAAAACACCGCCAAGAAAATCGAAATCGGAGGACTTGGAGCATTGAAATACACCCTCGACGCACAGAAGAACATGGGTGCGGCGATGCCTGCCGGCGGTTTCTGGCGAATCAGCCCTGAAAGCTACGAGAAGGCTGTCGAGTGGCAGAAACTCTATGGCGGAAAAGTCAAGGACGGAGATCCTGTCGTCTATGGAAGAGACTGGTACTATGACGGAGTCAACAAATATGGCTATCGTCTCTATGACGGAGCAAAGGCGATGATACGAGAATGGGCACCTAGCCAGTCACACAACCTTTCCATCAGCGGAACATCTGGCAAGACATCGTACAACGTGGGCCTCGGCTACCTCAGACAGAGCGGTATGTCCAGAACCGCGCAGCACGATGACTTCACCAGATACAACTCATCCATCAGCGTCACATCCAACCTGAACAAATTCCTCAGCATCCGTGCAAGTTCCATCTTCTCGGACCGCAACAAGAGATATCCGGGTGTCGGCACGACTGTAGCCGACCCGTGGCTCTACCTCTACAGATGGAGCCCGCTCTTCCCTATCGGAGTCAAGGAAAACGGAAACGACCTCCGCGAGGCCGCATACGAGCTCAGGGCAGCCAACACCGACAACCTGAGAAACAGATATTTCAATGTCAATCTCGGTGCGACAGTGAACATCACCAAGAACTGGGACGTGAAGTTCGACTACACCTACGACCAGAGGACACAGGAGAAGAACTCTTCAAACCCTCAGTTCAGAGGCGGACAGATGTGGTACTCGCCTACCGAATGGTTCGGGGAGGACGGCTCAAGGGTTTATGTCAATGAAGCAGGACAGGTCGTGGATCCGTCAGCAGACGGGTCAATGCCGGGATATTGCTTCCCTGTGCAGGACTACTTCTCGAACGTCACTTCCACCAGCATTACCCGCTACAGATATGCGAACACTACCAATACCATCAACGCATATACGACTTACAATCTCCTCCTCGGTTCCGGCGGTCAGCATGACATCAAAATCATGGCCGGACTCAACAGGGTCGCAACCACTTGGGAGTCAGTAGAGGCAAGCAAAACAAACCTCCTCAACATTGACAATCCACAGTTCAACACTGCGACAGGAGACCAGTTCGCAGACGGAAACACCAACTGGGATTCACAGCTCGGATTCTTCGGCCGTCTGAACTACTCATTCGGCAACAGATACTTCCTCGAGGCCAATATCCGCCGCGACGGTTCTTCGAAGTTCCCTTCACACCTCAGATGGCAGACATTCCCTTCATTCTCAGGAGGATGGATTTTCACCAACGAGAAGTTCATGAAGAAGGTGGAGCCGGTGCTCAGCTTCGGTAAGATCAGGGCTTCATGGGGAAGCATCGGAGACCAGTCCGTAGCAAACACACTCTATCTCTCCACACTCTCGAGTTCGCAGTCCAACTGGCTTGACGGTTCCGGAAACAAGACCACACAGTATGGAACTCCGTCACTTGTGGACTATGACATCACATGGCAGAGGATCGAGACCCTCGACGTAGGTGCTGACCTCAGATTCTGGAAGAACCAGATCGGCATCACATTCGACTGGTTCCAGAGAGACACCAAGAACATGATCATACCTGGTGAAGACCTCCCTGTAACCCTCGGAACAACAGCTCCTAGAGGAAACTACGGAAGCCTCCGCACACGCGGATGGGAGTTGGCTCTCGATTTCGGATTCAGATTCCAGAATGGTCTCGGAATCAATGGTATGGCTACCCTCTCAGATGCAGTAACCGACATCACGAAGGGTGCCGACTGGGCTACACCTTGGGAAAACAGACTTCTTTCCAACGCATACTCTACCGGCAGACGCTACGGCGACATCTACGGATTCGTGACGGACCGACTCTTCCAGAAGGACGACTTCGTATATGGGCCTGACGGAGAAATCGAAAAGATTACAGTAATCTACAAGGGTACAGCCCGCACGACCTTCAAGCAGTCTGCGAAATATCCTGTATATCAGGTTCACTACGAGAACAGCGACAAACTCATCTTTGCCCCTGGAGACACGAAGTTCGTCGATGTGGACGGTGACGGATATATCACACCTGGAGACGGCACCAACGGCAATCCTGGAGACCAGGTGGTCATCGGCAACTCTACACCTAGATATGAATATGGTTTCCGCCTCGGCGCTGACTGGAAAGGATTCGACTTCTCCATCTTCTTCCAGGGCATCGGAAAGCGCAAGATCTGGGGAAGCGGACAGCTCGCAATTCCAGGATACTCGGCAAAGGAAGGCGCATTGCCTAAGACCTTCACCAAGGACTACTGGACAGAGGACAACACTGATGCGTTCTATCCGCGCGCATGGAACCTCAACGGCAGCGATACAGGTTTCAGCATGCAGAGACAAAGCCGGTATATGCTGAACATGGCATACCTGAGAATCAAGAACATAACCCTCGGTTATTCAGTGCCTGAGCGTTATCTTTCCAAGGTCAGGGTCAGCAAGGCAAGAGTTTATCTCTCACTTGAAAACTTCTTCACATTTGACCACCTGAGAGGACTTCCTATCGACCCTGAGGCAATTTCAGGTTACTCTATGTTCTCAACCAAATACAATATGGGACGTACCGGTACCGGAACACCTGTATTCAAGTCAGTATCATTCGGTGTACAGTTATCATTCTAATGAGGAATCACATGAAACACAGATTTATATATATACTCACGGGACTTGCACTGCTGATGGGCAGTTGCGATGTCCTGGACAGGCCGTCACGAACCACAGCTGAAGACGAGAGCTACTGGAAGAGTGAAGAGAGCCTCAGATTATATGCCAACTCGTTCTACGGCTATTTCTTCACCGGCTATGGTGTCAAATACACCACAGCTTACGCTCCTGGCAACAGCTACTCTTTCAACGACGACGTTCTCCGTCTCTCGTCCCAGTCCCAGTTCACACGTTCAGTGCCCACCTCCAAGGGAAGCACAAGTCTTGACCTGGGAGTATGGCAGAGCGAATATACCGGACCTGACTGGAATTTCGCATGGATCAGAAAGGCAAACATCATGTCCGACAGGATGGAGGCCAGAATGAAAGGCACCCTCAGCGACGAGCAGTTCAACCACTGGATGGGTATCGCCCGTTTCTTCAGAGGACTCGAATATGCAAGACTTGTAAATGTCTTCGGAAATGTCCCTTACTACGATTATGCTCCTGAAAATACGGAGCTGAATGCCCTGTACAAAGACCGCGACAACAGAGATGATGTCATGGACCATGTCTATGACGACTTCGAGTTCGCACTTGCCAATGTCAGACTAAATGACGGACAACAGCAGGTCAACAGATACATCGTATCAGCCCTCGTGAGCAGATGGGCCCTCATCGAAGGAAGCTGGCAGAAGTACTACTACCAGAATGACGAAAGGGCCAAGAAGTTCTTCAACCTCGCAGTAGAGGCCGCCGACAAAGTAATCAGCAGCGGCAAATATGCCATCACCGAGGAATTCAGAAACCTTTTCGGTTCCAAAGACCTTACATCCAGCAAGGACGTCATCCTCTACCGCAAATACGATGCTTCCCAGGGCGTAACACACTGTGTGGCTTCTTATTGCAATGTAAACGACCCTACCGACATCGGTGCGAACCTGACTCTCATCAAGTCATTCATCTGCAATGACGGAAAGGCATGGAACGATCCTAACTCGACAGTAGCCGGCGCTTCCGATTTCAGCCTCGCGAATCTCATCAAGACACGCGACCCTAGATTCGAAGCTACCTTCTACAACAAGACAACTCCTAAGAACAAGGCCAGCTATCTCTACATGACCAAGTTCATTCCCCGCTCCGCGCTCGAATATCTCAACAAAAAAGGCGGAACACCTGCTCCTGAATTTCAGGGAGAGAAGAACGTGACCGGATATCCTGTACTCAGATACGCCGAAGTCCTCCTCAACTGGATCGAGGCCAAGGCTGAACTCCAGTTCCTTGGAGAAGGCACAGTGACACAGGAAGACATCGACAATTCCATCAATGCCATCCGCCACCGTCCTATCGCGGAAGAGGCCATGAACCAGGGAGTACAGCAGACTGCCGACATGAAGCTCGCCACCCTCACCGACGATCCTTCGAGAGACAAGACCGTCCCTGCCCTACTTTGGGAAATCAGACGTGAACGCAGAATGGAGCTTGCATTCGAATTCTCGAGAATCATTGACCTCAGAAGATGGGGCAAAGTCGAGTACATGGACACTGATTTGAACAAGGAACTGCTCATGGGAACATGGGTGAACTTCGATACGGATGCTCCGGATGAGCTAAAGCCTGCCAATGTCAACAAGCTCCGCGTAGTGGACATGAAAGGCAAGGAAATAGTTTACAACGGTTCAAACGCTGCCCAGATGAAGGGATTCTTCTACTCGCCTGAGGCTCTCGGACGCCAGCCGTACATGAACATTCCTAATGTCAATCCTTATCTCTGCCCTATCGGAACAAATCAGATAAGCGACTACAAGAAACGCGGCTATACTCTCACCCAGACTGAGGGATGGCCTGATGAACAGTAATTTAGCATTGAATTGATATGAAGAACATATTATACTTCATCAGCGCTGCGGCGATATGCACAGGCATGTTCACCGCTTGCGAGGACAATCTACCGGAGAGCAGGGACTTCCCTTACGAGACAAATCTCGTCTCCATAAAGATTGTCAATGCCGGTGCTGACGGCAATACCGTCGTGGAAGGAACAATCGACGAGAACAAGAAGGAAATCACGTTCCCGAAACTCGACAAAGACTCTCCATTTGCAGAACTCCGTGTGGAAGCCAGCGTATCTGAGGGAGCGGAGCTCACCCAGACGACTTTCGACTACTCTATGGAAGAAGGCGTGGCCAGCAAAACAGCTGTCATCCGCGTCCAGAACCACAAGAGATATACAGACTATTTCATGACTGTCAAGCGCCGCATCCCTGTATATGGAGCGGACTTCGAAAAGGCAGTTGAATACAAGTTCCTGGACGCATCCCAGATACCGGGAGGAACAGGCAGCGTTTCCAGAGGCGCCGACTTCGACGGTGAGAACGTGCTGATAGTAAGAAGGACACCTCCTTATATCCTCAAATATGAGGACCTGAAGGCCGGCAAGATCCAGCCTAAGGAACTGGACATGACAGATGTTTCCGGCGGAACCTTCCCTGTCAACTGCGGTTTCCTTGCAAACAGGCATATCTATATTGCGTCCCTTTCAGGTGCCGCCGCGTCACCTCTCAAGATTTACTACTGGGAGAATGCTGACGCCAAGCCTGAAGTAATCGGAAACTTCACAAATATTCCGGGTGCCGATGCACGACACGGAGACGTGATTTCCGCCAGCATTGACAAGAACGGCAACGGATACATATTCTTCGGTTCGAACGGTTCGAAGGATTTCATCAGAATCAAGGTTTCCGACCACAAGACCGCCAGCGAGCCGACGGTTCTCGCAAGCAATGCCAATGCTACCCCTAACACCTATGTGTATAGGATTGAGGACACTGACAAGTACCTGTGGAGCGGACTTCGCCTGCCGGTAACATTGACCGACGAGAACGTTACCCCTGGCGGGGCGACATTGCCGCTGGACGACAATATCTTGCCGAAAGAGTCCGTAGCCGCAAGAATGTTCACCTTCAATCAGGAGAGATACCTCATGGCGTGTGTTGCGAAATTCGGAAGCGCAAGCCAGGTAACCCCTACATTGAACGTATATAACCTCACCAAGGGTGCAACTCCGGAAGAGGCTATGGAAAACTTCAAGGCAGCAGAATCACACCAGCCTGACTACTCTGTAATCATCGGCGGAGATTCCGGCATCACGGCTCCGGGTATAAGCACCAACTATCACATCATCAAGGATAGTGAAGGCAAGGATGAAAAACTTGTCATCTTCGGTTACCGACTCAATACCGGATTCGTAATCACTGAATTCCCTATCAAGCAAGAAGAAGACTGATGAAAACGAATTTCAGATATTTTCTTTATGCAGCAGCCGTCGTCCTGGCGGCTGCCTGCAATGAAAAGCAGGAACTCCCGGATAGACCTGACAAACCCGGAACCAATCCGGATAAACCTGCTGCCGAGGTTCCTGTCTTGCCGCGTCCTCAGCTGAGAGGAGCATGGATGGCGACAGTGTGGGGACTTGACTGGCCGGACGGAAATCACGACGCAGCCAGCCAAAAATCACTCTACACCGAGTATCTGGATCTGTTCAAAAGACTGGGTATCAATGCCGTATTCTTTCAGGTACGCGGAATGGCCGATGCCTACTATGAGTCATCATACGAGCCATGGAGCCGCTCCATTACCGGAACGCAGGGGCAGAAACCAAGTTATGATGTCATGGATTTCCTCATCAGCGAGGCCCACAAAAGAGGAATCGAATTCCACGCTTGGATAAATCCTTACAGGGTTTCAACTCCTTCCTATTTCGACGAAGGCCTGGATCCGAAGATTCCCGCTTCGATGGTGAAGAAATATGACAAGATTTGGGTCTATAATCCAGCTCTTCCTGAAGTCAGACAGAGGATTGCAGACATCGTGAAGGAGATCGTAACCAAGTTCGATGTGGACGGAATCCATATGGACGACTATTTCTATCCGTCAGTTTCATCTCTTGGAGATGAGGATGACTTCAAGAAATACGGTTCGAACTATAACTCCATCGAGGATTTCAGGAGAGGCAACATCTTCGAGATGGTGAAACTTGTAAAGAATACAATCCGGTCGGCCAAACCGGAAGTGGCTTTCACTATAGGACCTCAGGGTAACTACGACAACAACTACAGTACCCAGTACATTGACATGCCTAAGGTATGTGCGGCGAAACTCATTGACGCGGCCATTCCTCAGCTCTACTGGTCCACAAAAGCAAGCAAGGACTACTATACCCCGAGACTTGACTGGTGGTCACAGAATGTAGGTTCAGTACCGATAATGATAGGACACAGTCTGAGCGGATTCAAAGAGAACAACAGCGGATATGAGTCCTCTTCAGAACTTGAGACACAATTCAGCCTGGCCGACAAGAAGTCGAACAGTTACGGACATCTTCTCTACAGTGCAAAGACCGTAAAGAGTGACCCTAAGGGTATCCAGTCCGTAATCAAGAGTTCATTCGGCAAGAAGGCGCTGATTCCTCATCTCGGAGGGACCGGAGCTGATGCCGCACCTGATGCTCCGAAGAACATCGTAATCTCAGGAGGGACACTGAACTGGGACAAGTCAGCCGGCGCCAAGTATTATGCCGTTTACATGAGCAACGGAAACAAGAAAGTCGCAACTCTGATAGATACTGTGGACGGAACATCTTACCAGCTTTCCGCGAAAGGTAAATATTTCGTTACAGCACTTGACAAGAACAATCTTGAAAGCAAGATATCAGAAATCGTAAAGTATTGATAATGGCGGGGTTTCGCCGACTCGAAGCCCAAAACTGACATTATATTACTGTGGACGGATGGCCGAGATTTGAGGTCATCCGTCCTGTTTTCGAGGAATGGTCGTTTTTTTTATGTAATTTTGTAGAATGTGTGAATCAAAGTGAACACGAAAAATTTATATAACATGAAGATAGAAAACAAAAAGGTAGTCGAGCTTACTTACGAGCTCACTGTAGATGGAAAGGTAGTGGACAGGACAACTGAAATGACCGGCCCGCTCGATTATATTCACGGAGAGCACATGCTCCTCCCCAAATTCGAGGCGGAACTGGAAGGACTCGAGCCTGAAAGCGAATTCGCATTCACATTGACACCGGAAGAAGGCTACGGCGAATACGATCCGAAGCACAAATTCGAGATTCCTAAACAATCTTTCGAAATCGACGGAAAAATCCGCGAGGACCTGATGCAGGTAGGAAAGATCATCCCTATGCTGAACAGCTCAGGAATGGTCGTACAGGGACTCATTGCCGCTGTCAATGATGATACGGTCACCATGGACTTCAACCATCCTATGGCCGGCAAGACATTGAATTTCAAGGGCAAGGTCGTTTCTGTCCGTGACGCTACAGAGAAGGAACTTACCGAGGGACTTCACGGAGAGTTCGTTCCGAAGGAAGGCGGATGCTGCCACGGCGGATGCGGATGTCATCACGAGGACGGCGACCACGAGTGCTGCCATGGCGAGGGACATGAGGGCGGATGCTGCCACGGCGACGGACATGAAGGAGAGTGCCACTGCCACGAAAACTAGACTCGTAAAATGAAGACAGCCGTAGTCATACTTAACTGGAACACAAAGAATTACCTTGAGCAGTTCGTTCCTGGAGTTCTCCGCTCTCTGGAGGGCGAAGACGCATGCCTTGTCGTGGCGGACAGCGCTTCGACAGACGGTTCCATGCAGATGCTTGCCGAGAAGTTCCCTGAAGTAAGGCAGATACGGCTGGACAAGAACTATGGATTTACCGGAGGGTACAACAGGGCACTCCGGCAAATTGATGCAGAATACTACGTCCTTCTGAACTCTGACATTGAAGTGCCGGAAGGATGGCTCAAGCCGCTGGTGCAGACGATGGATTCATGTCCCGATGTGGGTGCCTGTTCCCCGAAACTGCATTCGTGGTTCGAAAAGGACAAATTCGAATACGCAGGAGCAGCCGGAGGATATCTCGACTATTTCGGCTTCCCGTTCTGCCGCGGCAGACTGATGAAAATGCTGGAAAAGGATGAAGGTCAATATGACAGGCGCGCCGACGTGCTTTGGGCTACCGGAGCGTGTCTTATGGTGAGGAGTTCACTTTTCAACGGGCTGGGCGGTCTGGACGACAGGTTTTTCGCCCACATGGAAGAGATTGACCTCTGCTGGAGAATCCAGCTCGCAGGATACAGAATAAGAATCGTACCGGAGTCCCTCGTATATCATATAGGAGGCGGAACACTTCCTCAGACCTCCCCATGGAAACTCAAGCTGAACTACAGGAATAACCTGATGCTTCTGGAGAACAATCTGGCCAAGACACTGGCATTGACAATCTCCGAAAAGGAGAAAGGCATTGACAATTCCGGAAAGATTGCCGCGAAAGCGGTCAGGCAGGCCGGCAGGAGAATCTGGTTGAGGATGGTCATTGACGGGCTCACGGGAGCGGCGTATCTGCTGATGCTGAAACGGGACTGTTTCAAGGCTGTCATTGACGCGCACAAAGAGTTCAGGCAGCTGTCGAAGCGGCCGGGAGCGGAGGAGGTCAATGACTGGCTGTCGGAGTCAGCCCCGAAAAGACCGAGGCCTCAGGTCCAGGGCATATATCCGCATTTGATTATCCCGATGGCCATATTCCTGAAAAACAAATCGTTCGGCATCATCAACAAATATTTTCAAAAATAATTCAGACCATGGTAATCATCATCGAAGGTGCGGGAGAAGTAGGTTCCCATCTGGCAAAGATGCTCAGCAACGAGGCCAATGACATCACTGTCATTGACATTGATGAAGAAAGGCTTGCGAGACTGAGCATGACGGCGGACATCGTCACCATACTCGGGGATTTGTCCTGCATCAAGGTACTGAAGGATGCAGGGGTGGAACATGCAGACCTTTTCATTGCAGTAAACCCGAACAGTTCGCAGGACGTGAATCTTGTGAGTGCGCTTCTGGCAAAGAAACTCGGCTGCAAGAAAGTATGCGCCCGCATAAATAACGAGGAGTATCTTTCTTTCGAGAACAAACACCTGTTCACGGAACTTGGCATTGATCTTATGTTCTATCCCGAGAAGATTGCGGCCGGCGAAATCGCAGGTCTGCTCAAGCGTACCGCTTCGACGGAAACCATGGATTTTGCCAGGGGGAAACTGCAGCTGGCAGTGTTCAAGTTGGAGGATGACTCACCTATCCTTGACATGAAGATTGCCGAGTTTGCGGCCTGCGTCCCTTTCGGGACACAGTTCAGAGTCGTGGCCATATCTCGCGACGACACGACCATAATGCCGAAATTCGACACTCGTCTGAAGTATCATGACCTGGTCTATATCATAACCACACGTGATGGCATCAATCCGCTGATGAATTTCCTGGGCAAGAGCAACATTGAAATCAACAATGTGATGATTCTCGGCGCAGGTGCCATCGGCGAAATGGTTGCTGGTTCCATCTGCAAGCAGGTCGAGGCCGTGAAGGTAATCGATTCCGACAAGCAGAGGTGCATTGAGTTGAGCGAAAATACCGATGACAATGTCCAGGTTATCAACGGGGATGGTCGTGATTCCGACTTCCTTCTGGAGGAAAACATCAAGGATTATGATGCTTTCGTTGCGGTTACGGACAATGATGAGGCCAATATCCTGGCCTGCGTCGTGGCCAAGCGATTCGGCGTGGAGCGCACGATTGCGGAGGTCGAGAATCTGGAGTATATCCGTCTGGCCGAGGAGATGGGCGTGGACGCCGTCATAAACAAGAAACTCATCACTGCCGGCAAGATATTCAAGATGACGCTCAGCAACAAGGTCCGTTTCGTGAAATACATGAGCGGAACCAATGCTGAAATCTTGGAATACATAGTCGCCCCGGACAGCGCAATAACACGCAAGACATTGAAAGACATTGACTTTCCCGAGAACGCCATCATCGGAGGAATTATCCGCGGCAATGATTATTTCATCGCTGTCGGTGACACTCAGATCGAGGCTTACGACAGGGTCGCCGTATTTGCCCTGCCATCAGCTGTCAAGGAAGTCGATAAGATGTTCAGATAATCAGAACCTTACAAAAGACATAAATTCATGGCATCATACCTGCAGATTGAAAACATAAGCAAGAGTTACGGCCCGAAGGTGCTTTTCGAGCATATCGGGTTCAATATCAACGAAGGAGACAAAATCGCGCTGATTGCCCCAAACGGGACGGGCAAGTCAACGTTGCTCAGGATATTGGCCGGAAACGACAAGTCGGACTCCGGCGGAAAAATCACATTCCTGAAGCATATACGCATCGCGTTTCTGGAACAGGAGTTCAGCCACGACCCTGAAAAGGTTGTCTTTACTCAGGTCATGGATTCAAGCAGGAATTTCACAGAGGGGCTGGATGATGACGACTTGTTTGCTTATGAACTCAGGGTCAAGAAGTTCCTGACAAGTTTCGGCATTGATGAAGGGGCATTGATGAAGAACCTTTCAGGCGGCGAGGTGAAGAGGGTGGCATTGACAGTCATGCTCGCTTCCGAGGCCGATTTCTACATCATGGACGAGCCGACCAACCACCTTGACATCGACGCTATAGAGTTTCTGGAGAATTATCTCGGACATTCGCGCAGCACCCTACTGATGGTGACTCACGACCGCTATTTCCTTGATCATGTGTGCAATACGGTCATGGAACTGGACCACGGGGCTGTCTATACATATAGGGGAAATTACGAGAATTATCTCGAAAAACGCCAGGAACGCATTGACAATTACAATGCGGAGACGGCGAAGGTCAATAATATTCTCCGGAGGGAGCTGGAGTGGATCAGGAGTTCGCCTTGCGCCCGCACAGGAAAGGCCAGGTACAGGATCAATGCCTTTTATGACCTGAAGGACAGGGCCGAGCAGACTTACACGAGCAAAAAGGTGAGCCTGGAATCCATGGGAAAAGGCTCAAGGCTCGGAAGCAAGATCATTGACTGCAAGAATCTGAGTTTCAGTTACGGGGCTGACAAATATCTGGACGATTTCACATATAATTTCCAGAGGTTCGAGCGTGTCGGCATCGTCGGAAAGAACGGTACCGGCAAATCCACGTTCCTGAACATCCTCACCGGGAACATACCGGAGAACGGAGAACTTAGCGGCATCATCGAGCGCGGAGAGTCATTGAAAATCGGCTACTACCGCCAGAGCGGAATGAAATTCAATGAGGATCAGACGGTTATGGAGATTGTCAGCGACACTCATCTTCTGAACCAGTTTCTGTTCAGCCACGACATGTTCACCACCAAGGTTTCGAAGTTGTCGGGCGGCGAGAGAAGAAGGCTCTATCTGATGACGATTCTGATGCAGAATCCGAATCTGCTGATTCTGGACGAGCCGACCAATGACCTGGACATCGTGACATTGGACGTGCTGGAGGAATACCTGAATGAATTCAAAGGCTCATTAATAATCGTATCGCACGACCGTCATTTTCTGGACAGACTTGTCGATCACCTCTTCATATTCTGCGGCGACGGCGTGGTGAAGGATTTCATCGGCTCGTACAGCGAGTACCACGAATATATCAAGGAGTACGAGGCCCAGCAGAAAGCTGCCGCCAGAGCGGAGACGAACAAGGGTAAAGTCAATGACAGTGAGGTCAATGCGGACCGCCCTGCCAAGAAGAAGAAACTCTCATACAAGGAGCAGAAGGAACTGGAGCAGTTGGAAAAGGATATGGAGGCTTTAGGCAAGGAGAAGGAAGAGCTGGAGCAACAGCTTTCTGCGGGGACGATTCCTTACGACAGAATTCAGGAGGTATCGACCCGTTTCGGTGAGGTGAAGGACCTCATCGACGAGAAAGAGATGCGCTGGCTGGAACTTCAGGAGAGCCTGCAGTAGCCTGTCCCCTCAAATTTCGGAAATGTTACATTTCTATTTCAAAAAATAATTGTACCTTTGCTTTCGAAACGTAATCGTTTTATGTTTCGAAATAAAAGAACACACCAACTATTTTCGGGAATTGTCTTCCGACATTGACCTGTTCCGACAAATCCCTGAGAATATGGCAAACACGCAAACAAACCAAAACATTAAATAAACAATGGCTAGATTTTTTGACCCGCCTGCACCGAAGCCACAGCTTCCGTCAGAGAAAGTCCCTAAAGTTTTCAATGCTATGAGATGGAAGGTATTCCTAGGTGCCTTCCTCGGATATGCCGGTTATTACCTCGTCCGCAAGAATCTTTCTCTTGCAGCGCCTGACATGATTAAGGACGGTATCCTTGACGCAGGTAAGGTAGGACTTGCAATGTCAGCGGTATCAATCGCTTACGCATTCAGCAAGTTCATCATGGGTAGTGTGTCGGACCGTTCTGATTCACGTAAATTCCTCTGCGTGGGACTCGTCCTTTCCGCATTGGTAATGATACTTACAGGTATCATCCCTTATGGCGCCAATACGGCATTGAACACCACCGTCATCTTCTTCCTCATGCTCGTTGTGGGATGGCTGTCAGGTATGGGATGGCCTCCATGCGGCCGTATCATGACCCACTGGTTCTCGCAGAACGAGAGGAGTTTCAAGATGAGTATCTGGAATGTTTCACATACTATCGGCAGTTTCTCCCTCGGTTTCCTGGCAATTGCCGGTGTGGCTCTTTTCGCATTCTTCGCGCCTACTTTCGGTATGGATGCGGCTCAGGCCTGGAGGGGTAACTTCATTTTCCCTGCCGTTGTGGCTATCATCATCGCAATCTTCTGCTGGTGGGCCATCCGTGACACCCCGGAGTCTTGCGGTCTGCCTTCAGTCCAGGAATACAGAAATGATTACAGTGGAGTAAAGAGCAAGGGCCCTGCAGGAGACAAGCTTCCGTTCAAGGTGCTCTTCATAGATTACGTTTTCAAGAACAAGCTTCTGTGGATTGTGGCTCTCAGCAACATCTTCGTATATATGGTACGTTACGGTATCGGCGACTGGTCTCCTACCTTCCTTCAGGATGCAGGAATCATGACTGCTGACGAGAGCAAGGTCGCTTTCTCCGTGCATAACCTCATCGGAGCGTTCGGAACAATCCTCTGCGGTCTCGCGACATCCAAGATTTTCAAGGGCCGTTGCGCTCCTATGAATGTCATCTGCATGATTGCCTGCATGTTCGGTGTCTTGATCTACTGGTTTGTAGGCGCAGGTTATATTGCCATGAGCCCTGCTCTCCAGAAGACACTCGTCTATGTAGCCCTCTGCCTCATCGGATTCTTCATCTATGGTCCTGTGGCACTTACAGGAGTACAGGCATTGAATCTTGTTCCTAAGAATGCTGCTGGTACTGCAGCCGGTTTCGTCGGCCTGTTCGGTTATTTCGTCGGTGATGCCATCTGCTCCAAGATTTTCGTCGGCAGCGTAGCAAATACTCTCGGATGGAATGCGGCCAATCTTACTGTCGCTATCGGAGCCGGTATCGGAGTCATCCTCTGCGCCATGCTCATCAAGAGCGAAAAGTCTGTGACCAACAATTAATTCCGAATAAACTGTCCGCCGGCTGATTCACGTCTGCCGGCGGAATTTCATAACAAACAGATATGAGAAAATTTATATTGTCAATGCTGGTTTTCCTTTCGGTCTGCGCCGCAGCAGATGCGAGGAAGGTCAGCGGAAAAGTCCATTCGGGCGCAAAAGCACTGCAAGGTGTAGTCGTTACTGATGGTTCTTCTTTCACAAAGACCAGAGGTGACGGAACCTTCAAACTGAATGCCGACAACAAGGCCAGATTCGTCTATATCATAACACCTTCCGGTTATGTCGCTGACTACAGAAGCGGTACTCCGGAGTTCTACAAGGAGGCTTCTGACAATGAGCTTGATTTCAATCTCGAGAAGACGGCAAGGTCGTCAAGCTACACTCTGTTTTCCGTTTCCGACCCTCAGATCAGGAACAACAATCAGCTGAAGCAGTTCGCAGGTCTTCCTTTCGAGGATCTGAAGGCCGAAGGAGAGAAGTATGGCAAGAAAGGTCCGGTAGTGGCCGTTATGCTCGGTGACTCCGGCTGGGACAAGAACCTCCCTACCCTTCTTCCCGACTACAAGAAGAAAATCAGCAGACTCGGTTTCCCTGTCTATACCGTAACCGGAAACCATGACTATAACAAGGAGCGTTCTTTCAAGAATTATTCGAAGGATTATTTCGACAATTTCGGTCCTTACAATTATGCCTTCTGGATGGGCAAGGATCTGGTGCTCTGCGTGAACAACATCATCTATTACAAGGAGAAAGAGTATGTCGAGGGATATTCTGAGGAGGTCCTCAAGTTCGTCAAGAATCTCCTGAATTACGTTCCGAAGAAGACTCATATCTTCATGGCCCAGCATTGTCCTATCGACAGATGGTGGCGTCCTGAGGATACCAGGAGGATTGTCAATGGTGACAAGATGCTTGCTCTTCTGGAGGGCCGCAAGGTGGATATCCTTTCCGGCCATACCCATATCATGAACAATTACCAGATTACCCCGGACATCATGGATCACAATGCGCCAAGTATCTGCGGTTCGTGGTGGTTCGCTGACTGGTGCCGTGACGGTGTGCCTGCCGGCTATGAGATTTTCAATGTCAAGGGCAAGGATATCAGCTGGTTCTACCATTCTCTTGGTCATGATGACGATTATCAGGTGGAGATCATTGCTCCTGGCCAGAGCATGTATCATCCTAATTCCGTGATTGCCAATGTCTGGGATTATGATGAGAACTGGTCTGTCACCTGGTCTCAGGATGGCATTGACATGGGCCTTATGAAGATGGTCGAGGATTGTTCTCCTACCTATATCAAGAAGATTGAGGAGCATTATCAGGGCGAGCCGATTCCGGGCTTCCGCAGCCCGAAGAGGTCAATCCATTATTTCGCGGCGACGCCGAGCCAGTATGCCAAGGTGGTGACTGTCAATGTCAGGAGCCGTTTCGGCAAGGAGTGGCATTATGAGGTCAAGCTTGCTGACCATGTGGATGTCCAGGCTCACCGCGGAGGTGCCGGCCTGTGGCCTGAGAATACGTTTACGTCAATGACGAATGCGACATTGATGGGTGTAAACACTCTTGAGCTTGATTTTCAGATCAGCAAGGACGGACAGATCGTGGTTTCGCATGATGCATATTTCCATTCCCGCTATGCCACCCGTCCTGACGGAAGCATTGTCAAGCCTGATGATCCTAAGGAGTATCTTTATACCATGCCTTATGATTCCATCGCAAAGTATGATGTGGGCATGCGTGCCAGTGAGGTCTGGCCGGGCAAGGAGCAGTCTCCTGCAGTGAAGCCGCTTGCTACCGAGCTTATAGATTCCGTGGAGACATTGACAAGGCTTCGTGGTCTAGACCCTATGCGGTACAATATCGAGATCAAGTGCAAGAAGGGTAAGGGCGAGGGCATCAATTGGCCTGAGTACCACGAGTTTGTGGACAAGTGCGTCGAGTTGCTCATGTCCAAGAATCTCGGTGACAGGCTTGTTGTCCAGTGCTTCGATGTTCGCGCTCTGAATTATATGCACGAGAAGTATCCTCAGCTCAAGCTTTCTTATCTTATCAGCAAGAAGGATACTGACTGGGATACGTATATGGGCAAGCTGAATTTCACTCCTGAGTGGCTGAGTCCTGAGCATGTAATCGTGGATGCCAAGATGGTGGAGAATTGCCGCAAGGCCGGCATCAAGCTGGTTCCTTGGACTGTCGATGATGAGGCCGAGATCAAGAGAATTCTGGATCTTCATGTGGAGGCTATCATTTCGAATTACCCTGACCGTGTTCTGAAGGTAACCAGAGGATATGTGAAGTAGGATTTTTTAGAAATTATTTGTGCCCCGCGCCTTGTACGTTTATCGTGCTCGGCTCGGGTTTTTGTGATGGATGGCAGCTTGTGTGATGTGATCGTTTTGTTCCGCAGAAACGTTTTATACGGTATCAAATGCCCCGCATTGATGTTTTTGTTCCGCCGAAACGTTTTAACTGGGACAAAAGGCACTATTTCCAAGAGATTGAAGAGAGGCCTCTCGAACATCATTCAAATATAAAACATCAGCCGGGCCACAGAAGGGCCCGGCTGATTATTTACAATATGCTGATAATCAAGAATAAACAGACTTACAGCACAACCATCCGCAACTAAATTGCCATATTACCGCACATGCAGCGCGGCAAGGCCATCGGCCACTGACATTGAACAGAAGCGGTGGTAGTCGGTCATAAATGACGGATTGTCCTGGAGACGGAGAGCCTTGAATGGTGAAAGATTCAGGAAACTGTCAGAAACTCCGGAAGCGTCGGCGCACCCGGAAAGCAAGGCCTCATCTTCAGAAGTTATGTGCGGCTCGAAAACCTCTATCGGCTGGCCAGACTCAGTACGCCTGAAAATCAGATACTTGGCATAACTTGCTATCAGGAAGGCAAGACGACTGATATCATGTCCGTCACGGAGCATCTTGGACAAGGTCGGAACAATGTACACCTCAAACTTGGCAACGCCATCGCCACAGAGACGAGAAACCTGGTCACTGATGGCAGCATTGGAAAAACGACGGAGCAAGGTTGCCTTGTACTCATCGAGGTCAACACCAGCCGGAGCCGGCACATACGGAGTCACATCCACATCCATGAAAGTCTTGATGAGAGAACGGTATCGGCTATCGGCAAGAACCGCATCGACCTTACGGAAACCCTCCAGATAAGCAGGATAACAAAGAAGAGAATGAGACGCATTGAGAAGACTGAGCTTCATATTCTCATAAGGAGTCACATCATCAGTAAACTGGACACCGACACGCTCCCAGGCAGGACGGCCGGCAATGAACTTGTCCTCCACAACCCACTGGATGAAATCCTCACAATGCACATCAGTAATGTCACCCGACTTGGTCGCAGGCGTAATCCTGTCCACCATAGAATTCGGGAAAGTCACATTCGACTCCGCCCAGACAGCCACCTCAGGATACTTCGCACGGAAATACTCCATGAACGACCGCTCTGCCGTAGCACCATTATGCTGCAGATTATCGCACGAAAGAATCGTAATCGGAAGACCGGCCGCCATACGGCGCTTCAACCCCTCGGCAACATACCAGAAGACACCATGAGGCCTGTCAATGTCAACCTTATAACCACCTTCGGTAATTGTCAATGTTATAATCTTCGTCGAAGGCGCGGCAATACGGGCAATAATCGGCTCGCTATCCTCCTCGCCCCAATTCAGTTCCACAAGAGAACCAATCCGATAAACAGTATTCTTTCCGGAAGGCTCACAAACAGTAAGATTATACTCTCCCCTGTTGCATTTCAAAGCATTGAAAAGAGGCCCGTCAGACGGCATGATCATCGCCCCTGAAACACCCCATGACCTCTGATCGGGGTCCTCAAGAAGAAGATTCGTATAATATTCAAGATGAGCACGATGGAAATTACCCACACCGAAATGGACAATGCCTGGAACAACTGTCTCCCTGTCATAACCATACACCACCTGGCCCTTCAGACTATCCGGAACAGGATTGATGGCACCACTGCAGGTACATACAAAGGCTGCGACTTCAACAGCCTTCTCATGGGCTGCCGCAACAGACTCACCATTCATTCTAGCCATCACATAAGTAGCTGTAAATGAATCTCCTGCACCGACAGTATCGACAACATTGACCTTAGGCGTCTCCTTGTGCGAAAGCAGTCCTTCAGGACCATAGATCTCGCTGCAGACAGAGCCTTGGGTAAATATCACACTTTTCAATGAGAATCTGCTGATCAATGCCGAAATCTGTTCTGCAGCAGAACCCGGAATCGAGAACAATTCAGCGATGACAGGAAGCTCATCCTCATTGAGTTTCAGCACATCCGCACGCTCAAGAGAGGCCTCGATAATTTCACGACTATAATAATGCTGACGCAAATTGATGTCATACACCCTGAGACAAGACTCAGGAGCGGAATCAATCATCTTCAGTACACTCTCGTGTGATGTCCGGGACCTCTGGGCCAATGTCCCCCAACAAATGACATCTGCATCCGAGAACAGCCCCAGAGTCTTGGAGTCACATGACATGAAATCCCATGCAACCCCCTCAACAATCTCATATTCAGGAACTCCGGCGCTATCCATCGTCACAAGGACACGACTTGTAGGCTTATCGTTCCGCTGGATATAATCCAGATTCAAACCTGTCCCCTTCAATGCCTCCAGAGTTTCATCTCCAAGTTCATCAATGCCAATGGCCGAAACCGGATACACATCGGCCCCGAACTCCTTTGCAAAAAAAGCAAAATTCACTGGAGCGCCACCAAGACGTTTTCCTGACGGGAAAACATCCCATACAGTCTCCCCTATTCCTATAACTTTCTTCATACTATCTGCTTTTATAAGGTCCTGAAACATTCTTGACAGTCATCTTGCCGTCAGAATCAGATGTAGTGACAATGTAATACTTGCTGCCACCGTCCACTACGCGGACAACAATATTGCCGTCATATCCCTTCACATAAGAAGCCTCCTCAGCAGTAACCTTGTCATCCACTCCTGAGGGACGCTCACCCTGCCAGAAATTGGTAATGAAAAGATCCACTTTAGGAAGTGTCTTCTCCATCTCAGCCATGATGCTGGTACGAGGATGGCTATCCACCCAGGAATTGACGATAATAGCCTGTGGATTAAGCACTTTCAATGCTTCCGGCTGATTTGTGGAAGCAGAACCGTGATGGTCAGCTTTCATAACCTCAACCATTCCGGCAGCCTTGGCGCAAGGAAGCTCGGCATCCTTCCACGCAAAATTCGAACGGTTATTGTACTGAAGGTCGGCTCCGGCAAAATAATCGAACTTGCCATAGGAAATTCTCATGACAGCGCTGCAGATATTCTCAGCAGGACACTTGTCCGAGCCGGCGATTTTTGCAGGATTGGCAACCACAATATCCTTCTTATCCGGGAAAGTATTCCTGGTCTGGGTTCCGACTCCGGTCCAGATTTCACCATTGACAGCAATATTCTGAACCCTGACGTCATACTTGGATGTCTTCGGTGCAATCTGAGCATTGGAACCGGCCTTGAAAATCTCAGCCTTCATACCGGAATTCGCCACGTGCCACTTTACGGCGTTGACATAATTCCTGATAGTTTCTTTATTGCTTGCAAGATTCTGCATATCAAACGGATAGTCATAATCCGGCCAGCCTCGGTCAATCATCTTCGCGACCTTGAAATCATCCATAATCTCAGTCAGGCCATTGAGACGATATGAGCCGTTTACGGACATCGGCATTGACGAGTTGCAGTCTCCCATATGGTCGTTGTGAAGATGGGACATGACCACATAATCGATGGTATTGTTACCGGTCCATGCCATGCATTTCTTCAGATAGGCACTGATAATCTGGGAACCGCGGGTATTTGTCGACGTAGGGTCCCAACGGCTGCGGATTCCTGTATTTGTGGTATTGCCGTTGGAATTCGTAGCGACAAGAGAACTTGCAGCATCGATGAGAAGCTGAGTACCGTCAGGCATTATCACAAACGCAGACTCACCTGTAGTGGTATTGATGAAATGAATATCCATCACTCCCTCCTTCCAGGCCGGCAGGACCTCACCGACTTTGATTGTCGATGAACCAGTCTCGCCGTCTCCTCCGGGAGCAGGCTTTATATTCGGCTTTGACGGCCCCGCCTCAGATGAACAAGCCATCACCGGAAGACTCATCACGGCAGCCGTAAGAAAAGAAACTAACCTTTGCATGCTATATGAAGATTTAAGAACATCTCACCGCCATCAATATTTACGGAAAGACGCAGATAATTACCAAAATTAGGCTGCACCTTTATAATATGCAAACCCTCTCCCCCGAACGATACAGGGGAGCTTCCGTCATCTGCCCAGTGTACGCCATCCTGTGACATCTGAACCTGACCGCTGAATACAGGGGTTCCCTTCACTTTCTCGACCATGACGAAGAAAACCGCTTCGTCTGCCCAGCCCACCTCGTAAGGATGAGTCTGGAAACTGCCGGAAAAATATTTCTTCACCTCGAGGTGAGAATCATTGAACATTTTCATATTTTTCAAATTGTTTTTTCAGACAGTATGACAGCACGACACTGTCATACCATCTTCTATTCCTGAGAAACGACTACAGAATCGACATAGAAGAAAACTCGTCTGCCGGTATCGGCACCAACCCAGAAGAGAGGATTGATCAGATTCTCAATTCTATGATAGCCATCTACAGCATCCGCCTTGATACCTTTCATATCCCAAATCCTGTCCTGGCACTGAAATTCCACATATTCTTTCAGCTCGGTATCGACTTTCAGGCGCATGTACTGCCAGTTGAGTTTGCAGTCTGTCTCATTATAAATCAGTTCCTGATGTCCGTCAGGAAGGTTCATGAACCCGTCGTGGTCACCATTCTCATAACGGCGTCCGAACCACCATGGATCCACGCCCTTCTTGCACCAGTCACCCTCCAGGCCATAGGCCCACTCCCTGTCGGAGACACCGTCACGGGAATGCACATACTGCCATTTCTGAGTCATCTTGCCATCGACGGCATTGAGATATCTCATACCCACAAAGAAGCGCTTTCCTCTGGTCTGGATATCGAATCCCATACCGAAATCCCTTATGGAATTCTCATGAAGACCTGGCTGGGGACGGTCAGGCGCATCCATGACATCCTGCTCGGCAGTATATGAAAACCAACACTCTATCTGAAGATATCTGCTGCCAGGACGCGAAAAGGAAAGTCTTTTGATAGCATGGCCCAGCGAGCCTTCAGCCGGCTTCTCAGTATATGGAGAAGCCACTGGACGAGTCGACAGTTTAAGACTGTAAGTGCCGGACATGGCCCCATGAGTTCCAGGGTAGCGATAAGTAGCCGAACTCAACATTATAGGCGGCCACTGATCCTTGCAGATCAATGTCTTAGGCACATCAAAATCAGGGTACTCTGTAAAGTTAGGCATCAGAGTCATCCATCCATTGAAGCCGGTATTGAACACATCGTAGGCCAGCACTCTCTTAAGCGGCTGGAACCGGCTTCTCAACATAATTTCATCAACACTCATATAATTAATTCATTAATATCCGGGATTCTGCTCAAGTTTTCCATTCATAATCTGAACTTCATCACTAGGAAGAGGCCACAGATAAACCTTGGAAACAAAATTTCTCTCCACATGCTGCTCGATATAGTCATTTTCCGCAGCCATCTTATCGAAATTAGGGAATCCTTCCTCATCGAACTCTGGAGTCTCCGGCCAGAACCATTTTCCGTCTGCCAACGCCTTCTTGTTCACCTTGGCATCACGTGAGAAACCATATCTGTTGTGGGCAAAGGCATTTTCGAACTGATGCCAGCGCTGGAGATCGAAGTAACGGTGATTCTCCCATGCCAGCTCCACGCGACGCTCCCTGCGGACAATCCTCCTGAGAGCAGCCTGATCCGTAACAGTAATTGCAGGATAAGCGGAAGTTTCGCTCCTCTTGACCTTATATGCTCTGGCACGTACATCATTGATACATGCAAGCACCTCATCATCGATCTGATTCAGTTCAATCTTAGCCTCAGCATACATCAGCAGGACATCAGCATAACGCATGAGGATAATAGGATTGTCATTGTAAAGACGCAGCCTCCAGTCAGCCTGTGCACCCTTCTTCAGGCAACATCCGTTATAAGAACAGTTCTTCGAATCAGAACCACCCTTGCTGTCCTTGTTGGCAATCATCTTGCCTGCCTGATAATCCATTGTCTCGGTCGCGGCAGGAGAAGGATTCCAGTCAATGCCGGTGTCTCCGTAAATCTTCGTTCCCGGAGCAGCGAAAGTCTCACAGCAACGCGGGTCGCGGTCCTTGAAAGGGTCATGAGGATCAAATCCGCTGCCCGGTTCATCAATGGTCTTACCATTTGTCATCTCATAAGAGGCAAGGAGTTCCCATGAAGGCTGGGCATCATGAGTTCCACCCGCAGATCTTGCAATGAAAGACTTGACACTCTGAGTGGTAGGCTTTCCATTGGAATCCACCTCAATATCTGTAGAGTGAGGAATTGACCAAATGATTTCGCAATTCTTTGTCTTATCACGGAAAAGCTCGCCATAATCAGGATAGAGCGAATACTTCCCGAGGTCAATACAAGCCTTTGCCGCATCCGCAGCAGTCTCATAATCAGCCTGATAGAGCGCGATCCTGGCCTTGAACGCGAGCGCGCATCCCCTATCGACTCTTGTCAATGCTGAATTATTGTCGGCAGGCAGATTCTCGGCTGCATAGTCGAAGTCCTTGTAAATCTGCTCAAGCACTGTCTTCTTGTCAGTCCTGCCCATCTCGAAAGCCTGCTCAGGAGTTATGCTGGTAAGATAGAACGGAACATCACCCCAGAGAGTTATAAGTCTCGAGTAGGCATAGGCACGGAAGAAGCAAGCCTCCGCACGAAGTTTGTCAAGTTCTGCAGCAGAGTATTTACCGCCCAGTTTTTCGATTGACTCAATGATACGGTTCGCACGAGTCACATTCTTGTATGTGTAACTCCAGGTCTTGGCAATATTGACCTGTCCTTTGGTTGTGGTCGCGTCAATGAGACCTGACGAAACAGGATAAGACACCAGACGCTGATTCCAGTCGTCGGTCTGACGGTCCATCGCATAGCCATGCTCAATGGGAAAGAACTCACTGCGATAGAAGTCATTGAGGGAAATCTTCACCTCTTCAGGAGACGAATACCAGTTCTCACTGGATGCAGCTGAAAGCGGGTTGAGATCCAGATCCGCACAAGAAGCAAGAGTAAGAGCTCCGAGTGCACTTAATATGATGTTTAATGTCTTTTTCATAATATCAGAAATTAACGGCACTAGAATTTAAGGTCAAGACCGAATGTCCATGTTCTTGCAATATAGGTAGATGCACCGGCCTCAGGGTCCCAGCCCTTAAGGTAATTGTCGAAGCAGAACGGATCATCGACATTGAAATAAACCCTCAGTCCCTTCAGATTCACTTTGCTTACCATTGACTTAGGGAAGGTATATCCGAGATTGATGTTCTTGATTCTCAGATATGCGCTGTTGACAAGCCAGTAATCAGACATTTTGTAGTTGTTGTATCTTGCACCGCTCTCGCTGAGTCTAGGATATTTCACCTTAAGGTTCTGTTCCTCAGTGTTATAACGGCTCCAATAATTCCTGCTGCCGTCCGAATTGCGGATTACAGAAGGTGCTGACAGCCACTGTCCCTGGAAAGGACGTATCATGTCCTCTGTCAGATTTGACAGCTGGTGTCCGACGCCATTGAACAGCATTGAGAATGAGATGCCTTTCCATCCGAGATTGATGCTGCCGCCATAAATGTAATGAGGAAGTGAACTTCCAAGTATTACGCGGTCATAAGTATCATTGATAATTCCGTCAGGTGTTCCGTCAGGTCCGCTGACATCCATGTACTTCACGTCGCCGGGCTTGGTGGACGCTACGAGAAGCGGACTTGAAGAGACCTCTTCTTCTGTCTGGAAAAGTCCGTTCGACCTGTAGCCATACCATGAACAATACTCCTCTCCCTCAGTAATGATAGTGCCGTTGGAATTGAACACCTGCTTTCCTCCAAGATTGCCCATCACCGAACGGTAATCTGAAAGATTGACACTGATGCCATAAGAGAAATCACCTACCGAATCACTCCAGCCGAGCTTGATTTCCCATCCTCTGGTATTCATCGTACCTGCGTTACGTTCAGGTGCGGAATAACCTGTGAATGAAGGAATTGCTACAGCAAGCAGCATATCGGTCGTCTTCTTGTAATAGTAATCTGCTGTAAAATCAAGACGATTTCCAAGGAAAGATGCGTCAATGCCGGCATCCCAGCTCCATGTCTTCTCCCAATGGATGTCCTTGTAAGCATAGTCCTGCTGCGCACCTGTCATAGTAGAAACCGGTGAAGAACCTGTGCTGTCATACAAAAGTGCCTTATTGAAGGTAATGTATGTCTGGTAAGGATAGTTGCCGATACGCTCATTTCCGAGGCTGCCGATGGAAGCACGTACTTTAAGATGGTCCAGCCAGCTTACATTCGACATGAACTTCTCATTGGAAATGACCCAGCCAAGTGATGCGCTTGGGAAGAATCCCCAGCGGTAATCCTTATGGAAACGTGATGAAGCATCACCACGGGCATTGAGCTGGACATAGTAGCGGTTGTCATAGTTATACATGATACGTCCGAAGAAAGAACGATATGCATTCTGGTAAGAGTTGCCTCCCACGGTAAGTGAGTTCTCATTGGCAAGGTCAAGGTACGGGAAGTTTGCGAGGTCCATCTCGTTGGAACCGGCAGTCAGTTTCTCGTAAGTATAGCTATACTCCTCATAACCTGCCATGACATTGAAATTATGCTTCTTTGCAAAAGTATGGTCATATGTCGCAATCACCTGAGACTCAAAGGTCTTGGAGTCACTTCTCGTCTCGGAAAGAGAGTTTGAGTTATATCCGGAGACATAGCCGATTATGACATCAGTTTCGTAAGCGTCATATACAGGTACCGCCTTGCTGAGACTCTTGGTCTTCACGAAGTTGTAAGTCGGAGTAAAATTGGCTGTAATGTCAAGGCCCTTGACAGGCTTGTAGCTTAGACTGAGCTTTGCAGTCATGTTAGTGCTGACAGTCTTCTGGAATCCACCTTCACGCAGAGCTCCGAGAGTATTGCTGAAAGAGCCCTCCTTACCTGAAGCGACACGCCCGTCAGGATAAAGTCCTGCGTAGATGGACGGATACATGTTAGCCGCCTTGATAGGGCTTCCGGTCTGAGGGTCCTTCTTTGTCGCCTGACGGAAAGCAAAATCCAGGGCTCCGCTCCACTTGTCGCTGAGCTTGATGGTGTTGCGGGAGCGGAGAGAAAGTCTCTCATGGCTGAGTCCCTGATACAACGCATTGGAATTCTCATATCCTGCAGAAGTTCTGCTCTTGATAGTCTTGTTGCCATAAGTCATTGTGACATTGTGCTTATGACGCATGCTGGAGTTCTTCAGAATCGCAGATTTCCAGTTGAAGTCAGGATATGCAATCGGATCGTAAGCATTGTTCTGAAGATAAGTGTCAATGAATTCCTTAGAAAATCCCGCATACTCTCCGCCCTCAGGATTGCCTGCATCATTCCATGAATACTCATTGAAATCATTCATATAATCGAGCACACCGGTTCTGTATGAAGGGAATTCTGTCGGAGTTATCACGGATACCTCTCCGTTGTAGCCGATCTGCAGCTGTCCTTCAGAAGCCTCCTTTGTCGTAATGAGAATTACGCCCGATGCGGCACGTGCACCATAGATGGCGGCAGAAGCGGCATCCTTCAACACGGTAATCTGGCGCACATCCTCAGTCGGGACATTGTCCAAACTGCTGACGGCCATACCGTCCACAAGTATAAGCGGGCTGGAGTCCGACATTGTAGTAATACCTCTGACCTTCACAGTGGCACTTGCACCCGGCATGCTGCTTGAACGGGTCACGCTCAATCCCGGGACAACACCCTGAAGTGACTGGGACAGCTGGGAAGTGCTCTGCTGTCCGATGATTTTATCATTGACAACACCTACCGCTCCGGTAAGGTCCTTCTTTTTCACTGAACCATAACCGATTACGACGGTCTCTTCCAGTTCGACAGCATCCTCGGCCATAATGACATTGAGAGGATTCTGTCCGTTCCACACTTCTCTCTTCGGAAGGAAACCCATGAACGTGAATTCGAGTGTCTGGCCCTTCTTCACATCCTCAATAGTATAATTTCCGTCCAGGTCTGTGGTCGCCCACTTTCCATTGTCCTTATTAAGAACCATCGCTCCGGCTATAGGTCCGTTAGAATCGCTGACAGTTCCCTTCAAGATTTCCTGAGCGAAAGCCCCGACTGGCAACATCAAAGCTGCCATTATTGTTAATATCTTGATTTTCATAATGTTATTCTGCAATTTCAATTATAACATGCTGGTCATAAGTCTTTACGGCAGTACCATCTTCGAGGCTAGGTCTCTGTGCCGAGAATCTTGTCTGTCCACCGGCATCGGTACGGTCGATATAAAGTCCGCTGTTCTTGCTGCCATCCAGTCCGAGATGTCCGGCCTGACGGAAACGGAGAACTACTGAATCCAGATCCCTGTCCGCAGTAAATGTACCGTCCACTGCTACATATGCTCCGTTTTTCTTCGCGTCGAGAAGTGTAGCGGCGAAGTTATAAGTAATTGTCTCGGAATAAGATACAGCCTTACCGGTCAAACCTTTCTCTGAAGATTCAAGTCGCTGGCTAACTGGCATGGTCGGCTTCCAGTCATCACCCGACTTATACTCAAGCATCCAGTATGCGGATGTTGCAGTACCCATCTTCGTAACGAAATAATAGTGAATCTTAGTTCCTGCAGGTATCTTCTTATCTGCAGTGACAAGCCAATAATCCTCCGGGATAGCACCTGAAACGTACGGGTCACCATTGCCGCCCACAAGACGCTGGCAGACAACCTTTTTCGCTTCATATCCGGTTCTTTCGGCAGCATAATACTCGATCTTGCCCTTTCCTGTACTGGCATTGAGATACTTGCCGTTAGTTCCAGGGAATACCGTCTGGTCGCCGTCGTCCACGAAGGTCTCGCCTGTAGTTGCGGTCAATGCATTGAGGTCCCAATCCGCGATGATGCCGGCAAAGGCTTTCTGGGTCAATGTAAATGTATATGTCTTGTCTCCTTCCAGAACGACATTGACAGAAACGACTCTGTCTGACAGTTCCCCGTTTTCCGGAAGCGTGACGGTAACATCAGCCTCACCGAAACCTGAAGCAGGTGAAATCACGACATCTTCATCCGGACATGTGGCTGTCCATTTGCGGTCGCCGTAAACCTTGAACCCTGCGGAGACAGCGGTAGATTCGATGACTGCTGATTCCGGCGCAATTCCCTTAGGAACAATACCTTTCTGTTTCAATGTAAGTTTGAGTGGTGTGACATCATCTCCTATGAAACGGACTGTTCCCGTTCGTTCCTCAGTCGATTCATTCGCCTCCACCTCGAAATGAAGCACTGTCTTGTCTCCATCAGTTTCAGTATCGGATATTTTAGCCCAATAATGCTCTCCTGATGCATCAGAACAGTCATTGTTGACTCTGTAATAGACGTTGGATTTTAGTGTTACAGTAGCTGTGCCACCTTTAGAATCCAACGTAAGCAGTTTTGTCTCAAGCTCCATGTAAGGATCGGAAGCCGTCTGACACGAGGCAAGTGCAACAATTGCCAGACTTGCCGATAAAAGCTTTTTCAGATTCATAGATATGGAATATTAGTTGTTATTCTGTGTTACTGCTGTAGCCGCAAGGGATTTCTCCACCTCGCCACATTTCTTTTCATAATAATCGTATAGTTCATTCCAGTCATAGAAACAGCCGGAAACAGTCTCAAGAGGGAGTTTCACGTCAGTTTCATTGAGCATCACCCTCACGAGGACATCAGACTCTGCATTCCTGTAGAACACAAACTGCAGATTAGTTCCCATCGGGATATCCCAACTGCGCCATTTATCCATCACTTCAGCCGGTTCGGAAGTCTCGAACGCCCAGTCGCCCGCCTGGAGATTAACCATCAGCGCCATCAACGTTCCGTCGTGACCGAAGTTCAGGTCAATGCCATGACGGCCAAGGTCAATGTCATTTCTGGATTCGTCCAGAATATGTTTCAGTGTCCTCGCCCCAAGCCCGGCTCCCCTTCCGCGGGTCACAGGTTCATTGCCTTTCTGCGCATAGTATCTGTAATTCTCGATTTCCGCCAATGCCAGGATTTCGTCCTCGGTGAAAATATCCCACAGAGGGACCTGACGGTCAAGGCATTGCATAAGAGAAGCCATCAGATAGAAGCGTCTCTCAAGGTCATAAGGCTCATACGCGGCCTTGACTTTGTCAATGTCAATGAAGAGTCTCGAGAGGAAAGCATCTGGATCAATCCTGGAGCCTCGGAACTCTTCGTATTTCTTGTCCCAGAACCCTTTTCCGCTGATGATGTCTGCATCTATCTGGAGTCTTCCCGGACAAACTGTCCCGTACTGGTTAAGGTCCTTAAGGAAAGATCTGGAGTTGTCAATCTCATATGCCCGCAAATCCGGACGACGCGAAAGGATTCCTTCAATCACAGACTGCATTGTGGCGGCAACTCTAAGGACATTTGTAGCATTGGCCTTGACAAACGGCTGTCCGTCAAATACTTCCGGATAATTATCCGCCATTCTGGCGCCCAACTCCCGGGATTGTCTGTAACCTATGCCTGTCAAATCACCTTCACGATACATGACATTGACCTTGAAAGGCTCCAGCCTGTCGTAAACCGCTTTTCCGAATCCTGTCAGATTGCCTTCAGCAGCAGCGGTCTCCAGGACTTCATATATCCGGGGATATGTAACATTGTCATCCACATGACGAGCTCCGTGTCTGAAATATCCATTGATATAGAAGGGCTTATAACCATCCGGAGCATCCGGTACGATTACTTCTCCCGTATTGGCCACGTAATATACCCCGCCTGCCTTCTCCGGATTCCGCTTAAGTTCTTCAAGAGCGTTTGCAGGAGCCGGCTTGCTTTTCGGAAGGGAAACCTTGTATATATATGGCTTCCTGTCTGTCTTCGCAGGATTAGTATTGGTATTCACATACATCCAGTCGCCTACAATAGCAATGTCTTCCAGCTCGTTTGGAATCTGCTCCTGAAGTTCATAACGTGCTGATATTGTGCGTGTATCAGTATCATAGACGCGGATTCGTGACGGTCTTGACGGATCCTGGATGCCAAGCCCGAAACAATAATAGATCTTGCCGTCATGGACGCAACCTGCCTGAGTGAACCATGTCTCGAAAGGAAATACTACCTGATCCTCAATATCATTGACCCCAAGGATAATTTCTTTTCCTTCTGACAGAAACGGAACTCTGAACCTTGTCGCGACATATTGGTTTTCATATGCATTGCGAGTAACTTTCCGGACGGTACGTTTTCTGGCAGAGAATACCCACAAGCTGTTGCGTTCTCTGTCCACCATCCAGCTCGGCGCTCCGAAAATGTCCACATAGCCATTCTCCTTCCAGCCTGCATTGTCAAGCGTGATTGTCTGGATCATTTCTGAGGAGAATCTGCGTCCTTTCCTGGTAATGCTCTCCACGAAGCAAGTCCATTCGATATCGCTGCCTACTTTTCCGTTTGAGACATAGAGCAGCGGGAAAGATGCGCCTTTCGCAGTCTCTGTTCCGAAACTTGCATTATTGGCATGATTGTCGGGTCTGGAGGAAGCCAATGGAAATGATGCCAGCGGCTCCGGAGAAGCTGTCTTGAAGTCATAGACATTGACATTGCCGCCATCTTCCAGCGCGAATACATACCTGTCCCAGATTTCCAGGCCCTGCTGTGCATTGCCCCTTCGCTCTTTTGCGATAAATACCGAGCAATCGACATTCTTCTCCGGTTCCGGATAGATTTGGGCAACGGCCACGCAAGGCAGCATTGACAATATCAAATATGTGGCGAACCTTTTCATTTTCTTCTGCTGTCAATTATTCTGTAAAAAATATATATCGCTATGAGCACGGCTATCGAGATCGTAAATCCAAGCACGATATTCTTGACTGCCAATGTTTTAGGATCACCTGCCACCAGAAGGCCCACCAACAGGAGAGCTATCACGCCAAGTGTTATGCAGAAGCAGGATATTGCCATGAAAGAGTAACTCTTGACGCACTTTCTGGTATGCTCGTCAGGCTCGTTGTCCGCATCATGATCATGATATTGGCAGATTGCTTCATATCCGCGGTCCTCCAGACCTCTGCACCTTGACCGGATTTCCATGACGGCCAGTATAAGGACTGGCAAAACGCATCCTGAGATGGATTCTATAAGACTCTGGCTCAGAACTGAAGCCGGGATGGTGAGTTTCGCGGTAATTCCGATGGCCCAGGTCAATAGCATTGACCATATCAGCTGACGGCCTGTAAGTCTCTTCGAGAAGAGGCCCCAGATAGATGGGATATACAGAGGGCACATTATCATTGTCAAAAGCGTAACGACTACTTTTTCAGCGCCTCCGGCAAATGGAATCAGCATTGACAATCCTATGATTACCAGTCCGAAAATCACGGTGAAGGTTCTTCCGACCCTGATCAGTTTCTTTTCGTCTGCATTGCGGTTTTTCTCGTTATGCTTCCAGATGTCGTACGTATAGACATTGGCATAGACATTCAGGATTCCGGAAACGTTGCTCAGTGTCGCCGAGAGCATAGCAGCCAGCATCATGCCGACCATTCCGCTCATCAGGACGAGTTTGCTCATGTTCACATAAGCGTGTTCGCCATTGTATGTCATGGTGACGGCATCTGCATCCAGAGCAAAACCAGGCTCCATCACACGATAAATCATCGTTGGAAGATACCAGATGAGCGGAGTCAGAAAATACAGCAAGCCAATGAGATAGGTGCTTTTCTTCGCGTCTTTTCTGGTCGGCACGCTGATATATCTCTGGACAAACGGCCAGTCACCGCCGATCATTGCGACATTGAGGAATACCCACAGGAGCAGCCATCCCCAAGTATATGTTCCGGATGTTCCGGAGAAGAAGCCAGGTATCTGCATCGCACCGTCAATGAAATTGCCGACTCCCCCGACTGCATGGAAAGACAGCGGAATCATGAATACGACTACCGCAAGAAGGACTCCGAACTGGATAACGTCAGTCATGAGGACTGCGAGAAATCCTCCTACTACGGTGTATATCAATGCTATAGCTCCCAGAATAAGGAGGGCCCACCAGATGCTGAGATATCCGGCGGCTGTGTCTCCCGCCATTCCTGTCGAAGCGAAAATACTGCCTTCCGGCACTTTGATGAGCGCGCACATTACTACTGCTACCGCATAGAGTGCGACTGCCGTGTGCACCGCTCTTGCGATGATTCCGGAAATCGTGTAGAAACTTACCGAACTGTGTCCGAAACGGACTGTCAGGAATTCGCCCGGAGATTTTATCTTCAGGCTTCTCCATTTTCCCGATATCCATTTTCCTACTATCAATGATGCCACACCAAGACACATGGCGACTACCACAGCGACAAGTCCTGATTTATAAGCGACTCCGCCCCAGACGACAAATGTGCTGGCGGAGAAGATGGTCATGTATGATGATATGCCGGACAACCACCATGAGGAATTCCTTCCGGCGATGAACATATCTTCCGAACTCTTTATCTTTCTGGACATTATGATGCTTACTGCTATCAGTCCCAAAAAGTAAAATAAGATGACGATGTAGTCAAGTGTTCCCATTAGTTCTAGTATCTGTTAATTATCAAGTCGTTAAACCTGCTGATTCTTATTCTGTTAATATTAGCATTTTTCAAGATTGCAAAAGTCCGGAAAAAATGTTACAGACATGTTCCGATTTCACGAAGGCGTGATGTCAATGCTGCAATGTCTGCATCCTGTACATTCCTTCCGGCTGCCGCACATTGGGCCGCAGCGACTCCCGCTGACTGTCCCATGTCCATGCAGCTTGACTGGACTCTGATGGAAGCAAATGCTGTCTTGTCTGCGCTTATGCATCTCCCGGCCACAATCAGGTTCGGAAAATCCGCTGCTATCAATGACCTGTATGGTATGTAGGCCGGCTGCTTCAGGAAGGTTATATTTTGTTTTTCGCCATTGGCGACATGAATATCAATAGGATGTGCTCCCCTTGAAATACTGTCCTCGAATCTGGTTGCGTTCAAGTATTCTTCGCCTGTCAGCACATGCACTCCCTGTATTCTTCTGGTCTCCCTGACTCCGGCCTGTGTCGAAACGGACATCAGGAAACTGTCCTTGAATTCGTCCACATTTTCCTTAAGGATTGCAGCCATTCTGAAACAGTCCTCTCGAAGTTTGCACTCCGCATGCGAATAATCCCTGTTGTCGCAAGCGTTGCCGGATGTTCTGGTAACATTGACAGTAATAACTCCGGGCTGCATTGTCGGGCAGAACCATGGTCCTCCGAATTCCGGCAAATTGAGTTCGTCTTTCCTCGCTATCAGTTTTTCTCTGACCGGCAGGCAATGACAATTCACGCCCTGGCGGTTATGGTGGATAGCTTCCTGCATCATCGGAGTATCGAGATTGACTCCTCCCATTATGAAATATGAAGAAAGCGGCTGAAGAGGACGGCCCTCTGATTCCAGCATCGGCACTCCCGCCATCGCAGCGACATCCGCGTCTCCGGTACAATCAATGAATACTTTCGCAGCAAGGGCCTCTGCACCATTTTTATTGTCAATGATAATGTAGCTGATTCTGTTTCCGTCTTTTACGCATCCGGAAAGATATGAATGCATATAGATATCCACTCCAGCTTCCAGTACCATCCTCTGCGCAATGAGTTTGTAATGTTCCGGTTCGAAGGCAACATTGGCAAGCGGTGATTCGATTTCTGCACCTCCTGCATTTTTCAATTTCTGTACGAATTCCCATGGGATTCCGCCCGTAACTTGCTTTCCGTTATAAGAGAATACACTAATCGGATTTACATATCCGGCAGTTGCCATACCTCCGAAAAACCCGTATTGCTCCACTATTGCTGTTTTTGCTCCTTCTCTGGCAGCTGCAATTGCTGCAATGAAGCCGGCTGGACCGCCTCCGCAGACGACGACATCATATTCGCCTACTACAGGTACTGTGTTCCGGATTTCAATTCTGGACACTGGTTTCATGTTGTCTATCATTTTAAGTCTATACTGCATCTTATTGGTTATCAGTTCATTCACTATCATTGACCAATCCCCTTACATGGATTGTACTTCAGGGCATCCTTTCGGACAAATGATTTGAACCGATTCAAATACACTGCAAATATAGAAATTTTTTGAATCGGTTCAAACATTTGTTGCAAATTTTTAGTATTTTTGTAAAAGATGAAAACTGGATACCTCATATTCGGCAAGGAATACTGTGATGAAAATCTTTTGGCATAGTATTGGACTCACAGGCCATGAAAGCAGGATTGGAAATGGAAAAAATTACTATCAAAGATATTGCGCGTGAAGCCGGAGTGTCTGTCGGACTTGTCTCTATGACGCTTAATGGCAGGAGTGGTGTAAATCCGAAGACGGCTGACGCTATCATGAAGGTGATCAAACGGCTTAATTATACCCCGAACAAGGCTGCGTCTGCACTACGTATCGGGTACAAGAAGACTATCGGTGTGATTACTCCGGATCTTGCCAACCACTATTTCTCCGACATTTCCAGGCATATTGAAAATATTGCCTATGACAATGGATATACGGTTCTGTTCGGCAGTTCGGACGATCGCATTGACAAAATCGGCCAGCTTATCGAGACTTTTCATTCCGATGGGGTGAAGGGGCTTCTTCTGAGTCCGTGCGACGGCTGTGAGGAGGAGTTGAGAAAGGCGATGAGACTCGGTATGAAAGTGGTCCTGATGAACCGTGACCTGCCTGGTCTTGAGGATGTCGGAAGAATTCTTCTGGACAATGACAAGGCCATCCAGATGGGTCTGCACCATCTTCTAGACAATGGATACAGGCATCTCGAGATGATTTCCAACGATATAAAGCTTTCGACTTTGAATATGCGTGAGCGCAGTTATCTGAAGACGATGAATGAGATGGGCTTTGGTGACATCGCTAACGTAAGTTATGTCAATGAAAATAATTCGGATGAGCTCGAGCAATGTATCCGTGAAGTCGTAAGTCGGGGTACGGATGCAATTTTCATCCCGCGTGGTTATCTGGCGCTATATGTGAGCAAGGCCATCAAGCGCCTGGGCTTTCGTATCCCGGAAGACCTGGCCATCATAGGTTTCGACGGCGGCGAGACATATCGTATCGCGACTCCAACATTGACCCAACTAAGTCAGAATACGAGGGAGACTGCCGCGGACGCATTCAACATGTTGATCGACATGCTAAAGGACAATGCCCCGGGCAAGGATATTTATCTGGAGCCGAAGTTGGAGGAGGGCGACTCGACAAGGAGATGTCGTGAGTAATCTGAATCTTGCAGTACGCAGTTTGTCCGGCTGTTTCAAAGGTTAATATATCTGGTTAATGAAGGGGTTGAGAGTTTTTTCAGCAAAGTTTCCTACCCGATGTGCGCCGAATATGGTTTTTAACGGGACTATAGTCCATCATGCCTGCCGGGGGAGACTGTCCGAAAAGTCAAACATTCCTCAGCGAGAATCAAAAATCCGCTTCTGGCCTTGTATAGGGGTACGGGGTATTTCAGTTTCGCGTGGGCTTTTCGGACAGTCTGGGGAGGGGGAAGCACCGGGAGGTTTTGGAATGAGGTCTCTGGTTTCCGTACCTGCCAGCAGAAGTTTTAAGAGACGCTTCGATCAAGCTCTCAGGCCGTGTATTTAAGTAAGCATACAAATAAGTTGGTAGAGATTTGTGATGGATTTTCGAGGATAGATTCCTTTTATGTGCTGGACGCACACGACTGATGATGCAGGAATATAGACAGAAAAGATTCCAAAGTTATTTTTTTAAGGATTACTAAGCGGCATAAATAGAATATAATCTCAGTTTTTACATTATATTTACATGATGTAAAAATTAGCTTACAACATGGAGAGTTCAGATATCATAAATTTTCTCGAGCATAAGGGAGTCAAGGCTACGGCCAACAGACTCCTAATTTTCAAAGCTTTGCTTGATGTGCATAAGCCAATGAGTCTCTCTGCACTGGAGGATGCCCTCCCTGATATGGACAAGTCCAGCATATTTCGGGTTATGTCAATGTTTCTGGAGCACGATGTAGTTCATGCTTTCGAGGATGGCCGTGGTGTAGTTAATTATGAGCTCTGCAGTCATGACGGCGCCTGCAATCATACCGATGGACATATTCATTTCTATTGTGAATCATGTCACCAGTCGTATTGCTTTGAAAACCAGCAAATTCCCATGGTTTCTATTCCAGATGGTTTCGAGTCACATTCAGTTTCTTTTGTAGTCAAAGGACTTTGTCCCGAGTGTCGTAAACATTCAAAGTAATATAGTCGGGGCTCTTGAAGTAAGATAGCCTCATGTGGTCATTCTACATGGCAGACAGTCTAAACTGCCAGATGACTTGCAATAGAATAATCAATTATAAACGGTGTAAAAAACAGGCATTATTTACACAGAATTGATCAATTGAAACAAACGGTGTAAAATCAGGCCGTTTTTTACCCCGTTTTGTCAGTATGACATAGTTGCAGTCGGGGCCTGGTGCCCATCCGTCGTTACCGAGCTGGCATTTCGGACCTTAGTTCTGCCACAGAGATACGTAACAAGGACACTTGAGTAGCCATAATGAGTGGACAGGCGCTGAATTTCCGGAAACCAAATAAGGAGAGCCCTGATTTTTCGACCCTCTTGGCAGGTGCGATTAGGAAAGCATTCGTGGTAAGATGCTGAAGGTGAGTGCGTTGCAAGATTAAAGCCGCGACATGAATCTGCCAAGACCACCTTTCGAAACGACCTCTTGGCAAGAGACTAATTTCTTAATCAACTAAGATACAGACAATTACGGCCACATCGACCTGTCAAGAGGGTCGAAACTGAGACGGTCATCACACATGTGGCCCTATGGCAGGGACAACGGCAAAACCAGTACACACTCAACAATAGACAATAGTACGTGTGCGATTGTTGTCCGGAGTGTCGTAAACATACAGGATAGTTGCCAATGCCGCCTGTGTTCCGATCCGGCCAGATGCCGTCCGGGGCCTGCGTACAGGTACGCCCCGTCGGGGCTACACTTCCCACCGCTGCGCGGCGGGCTCCTTCTTGAAGCCGCGGACGGCTACACCTGTACGCAGGCCCGGGCGGCAGTCCCACAGGGAAACACGTCATTCCTGGACTGGGGTCCTGCCACAGGGACAGAACGCAGCTACACCTGCGTGGACATGTGGCGTGGACGGGTGCAGAAGTTGGACCTTCCTGGAGGGAGCGACGCTGGCATTCCTGACCTGATTTTTGCCACTAGGTAACGCCGCAGGCACACACGCATGGACATATGGCGTGGGCAACTGATGTGCTCCCTCGCACACCCATAAACACGAAAAAGAGTCTCCAGACGATCTCTCGTCTGAAGACTCTTTCAAAGCACGGCGGCTTCCTACTCTCCCACCTGGTCTGGCAGTACCATCGGCGATGACGGGCTTAGCTTCTCTGTTCGGAATGGGAAGAGGCGGTTCCCCGTCGCTATAGCCACCGCTGTATATAACTTGAGAGAAAACAATCGGAAGACAGCTTCCTATTTTCATACGCCTAACTTTCTGTGAAAGAAAGATGTCGGGCCATTAGTACAGGTCCGCTGAGGACGTCACCGTCCTTGCACGTCCTGCCTATCAACGTGGTAGTCTCCCACGACCCTCTATGGAAGTCTCATCTCGGAGATGGCTTCGCGCTTAGATGCTTTCAGCGCTTATCCTAACCCAACGTGGTTACCCGGCGGTGCAGCTGGCGCTACAACCGGTACACCAGAGGTTGGTCCGTCCCGGTCCTCTCGTACTAAGGACAGGCCTCCTCAAACTTCCCGCGCCCACAACAGATAGAGACCGAACTGTCTCACGACGTTCTGAACCCAGCTCGCGTGCCACTTTA
>OHUE01000059.1_pt1 | contig 63980 bp, 70 predicted proteins | sample 1579111 | NCBI WGS metagenome assembly OHUE01 (sample SAMEA3879524, study PRJEB24766) | human gut metagenome | biome: human-associated habitat; feature: feces | place: USA | collected 1985/1987 | reverse complement strand
GATTTCGGCGCAGATTTTTTTCTGTATTTTATTGGTGTTTAGTATTATACAGTGATCTTATCCTTTATATTATCATATTTTTTGTCGCCGATACCCTTGACGTTCTTTATATCCTCTATCGAATTAAAACCGATCGTTTGAGCATATTCAACTATCCGCGCTGCTATCACATCTCCAATGCCGTTCAGCTGTTTTAATTCTTCTGCGGTGGCGGTGTTTATGTTGATAAGTTCGTTTTGTTCCGCTTTTGGTGAGTAAGTTTGCTGCTCGGTTGTGACTGTTTCTGTGGGTTCGGATATTCGTGAGGTATTATCTATAGTTGATACAGTTGTAATTGTTTGAGTTTTGGGAGTCTGTGTTGTTTCTTCAGTCTGCGCAGTTTCTTCCCACATACTGTCGAGTGGTATCTGCGTTACCGCTTCGGAATAGCCGATGATCGGTTCTGCAAGCTTTTCTGAATCGTACAGCGATATTACGAGTACAAATGCCAATACTGACACGATCGTCACGGCAGCTTTTATAAAAGATCTCTTCACAACATATCACCGCTTTTGCTTTTTATGATTACATTTTACAACATTTTTTGACAATTTGCAAGTGGATATTTGATTTTTGAAACAAAAAACTGCATGACAAGTCAATGCCATGCAGAAAAATAAATTATTTTTTTGAATGAATTTTATCAAAGGCAGGGTTAAATGCATAAAAGTTTTTGGAATTCAGGTTATCCTGAGTTATTCTTAAACTTTCACCAAAGCGCTGGAAATGAACAAGTTCACGCTGCCTTAAAAACCGTATTGGGTCTTTTACATCGTTATCATCTGCAAGTCGGAGAATGTTATCATAAGTCAAACGTGCTTTTTGTTCAGCGGCAAGGTCTTCCGTCAGGTCTGCGATAACGTCACCTGTTGCCTGAAATGTAGTAGCAGAAAAAGGAGTTCCTGATGCGGCGATAGGATATATTCCAGTTGTGTGGTCAACAAAATATTTGTCAAAACCGCTTTCCTTTATCTGACTTGGAGTAAGGTTTCGTGTCAGCTGATAAACGATAGCTGAAACAATCTCCATGTGACCGAGTTCCTCTGTGCCGATATCGGTCAAAGTTGCTTTGACTTTACTGTATGGCATAGAATATCGCTGCGAGAGATAACGCATTGCTGCACCTGTTTCGCCGTCCGGTCCGCCAAGTGTCAAACAGTTATAACAAAAAGGAGCAGGCTCAAACCTGCTCCTTTTTATTACCTTATCTATTTTTCATTTTTGTATTGCTCATACCATTCTAAAAATTCGCCGTAAATTTCTTTTTCCGCCCGCTTCCGGGCGGCTATACATACTTGTATGTCCTTGGATGTCGTAAGTACATATTGCTTACCTTTAAATCCTATATTGGCTACATAAGCCTTACGGGCTTTAGAGTAGCATACTCCTCTGATGCCCGTTGATGAGTTTGCGAAAGCTTTGTGACTTTTCAAAGCACCTAAATTCGTGCCATCGACCATGTTTGCTTTGTTAGCTTTGTCAAGATCGGAAATACAGCCGCAAGATTTAGTGCCTCTCGCTCCCCGCAAGAGATTATTTTGAGAGACATAACAGGTATTACCGCATTTGCATTGACATAGCCATTTTTTTATGGCTGTATCGTACTTGACTGCTGTTAGATTTCCAAACTCTTTGCCCTCTAAATCCATCAGTGCTTTTCTGCCATTTACTGATGATTGCTCTCTTGCAAAACAGCCGCAGGACTTTGTATGTCCGTTTGTTAAATTACTGGTGCGGATTTCCGCCAAATTACCGCAATCGCACTCACAAAGCCATTTACTGTCCCCTGCATATTCTTTGACGGTAAGCCTGCCAAACCGTTGCCCTGTCATATTTATAAGCTTACCCATTATTCTTTTTCACACTCCGATATTACAGCAAACCCTATCATCTGTATAACATATTCGGGAGCTTTGCGCCCACCTGCAACCCAATTTTGCAGTGAGCGGAGCGGGATGTTGTATGTCCTGCCAAACGCCGACAGATTACCGCTGTCTATCTCAATAAGCTTGGCTATATCTAATCTGCTCACCGCAAATATTATATCAAAAGCTTTTACCAATCCTACTGCTGTCCACTCACAGTCAGCAGGATAGCCATACTCGGCGAGTATGGCTTCAGCGGAATCATGGTTTTTACACTCATTTACAAGAGCAAGATAATTTTTGTAAGTCATTGTTTTACGCCTCCTTTACTCCTGCAAAAAAATCATACATATTGTGTATGCGCTTAATAGCATTTTCCTTGCCTGTTATCGCATAAATGTGGCAACCGCAGCCTACTTCGGCATATTCGTTCCAGTGGTTTTCACGTACCTCACGGCGCTCAACGCCGTTCTCGACGACCGTAACGATATGTCTGTCAAATGAGGGGTAAATAGCCTTAACGGATATATGCGCGGAATTATGAGCCCCCTTAACGATATCAATCTTAAATTCACGGCCTGTCATTTTGGTCCTTTTTGCAAAAATTCCCTCGACCTCTTTTTTAGCTATTGCAATAAGTTCTGCGTTTTTCATAGTTTTTTCCTCCGTTTATTTTATCTTTTTGTTTTAGGTCTTATCTCTCTGACCTTGATTATAGTATACACCCATTGGGTGCAAAAGTCAATAGATTTTTAAAATGTTTGCACTCAATGGGTGTAATTTGTATATATGCACAAAAACAACTCGTCTTTTTGTGCAAAAATAAAAAGAGCAGGACATCAAGCCCTGCTCTTTGCATTATACTCACTTATCATTATTGGCTTTGAGCTGACTAAGCACGTCCAAAAGCTTTTTAGGCACGGGTACACCGATGCGCCCAGCGTTTTCAAGGAGGCTTATGCACTCGTTACAGATATAAAATATCATCGTTACAGTTTTGAGCGTGTGTCCCTCTCCAATTACATTAATGTCAATGATATTTGCCACCGCCACAATGAGCAGCATAAAAATCTTTTTTGCAATGCCTTTTGCTCCAACCTCGGAGCTCAGCTTTTTTTCCACCGCCGCCGCAATAACGCCGCTGATATAGTCGGCGATTATAAAAATCACAAGCGCGATCATTAAGCCGTCCCAGCCCCCGAAGATGTAACTTGCAAACGCACACACCGCCGCGATAATAGCCTTGATAGTATCCATTATTTAATCCTCCTAACATAATCCTTGCCGATATTTATCCACCCCGCACCGCTTTTGAGCCTGCCCCAAAGAGCCGAGCCGACCTGCTCAACAGCGACTATCGTGTATATACTCTTGTCACGGATAATACCGACCGCCTTGTTGCTTACCCCTGCCGCACGTCTGATATTAAGTGCATCATCAAGCACCTGCACCTTAAACGGCACACTTGGCGTATCTACCTCCTGCGGCTCGTTGACCTTATCACAGTGCATTATGTATGCAATGCGATTTTTAAAAGCATCAAATCTCGCATTTGCGACCGATGCCGCCTGATACTTAGTCGGCGACCAGTACAGCGGACACTGCTTGCCCGTCACATCATAGTGACGGATAATATCCTCTGTAGGGTCAAGCTTAAATAAGTCACAAAGATATGCACACAGCTCCGCAAGGCTCTGCTCGGTTGCCGCCGTAAACTTGCCGCAAACCTTATCCGCCGTGCAGCACTCAATTGATATGCTGTAGCCGTTTGCCTGATTGGTACAATAAGACCACTCGTTAAGCGGTATGCACTGTATTACCTCGCCTGATAAGCCAATGATATAATGGCTTGATACATAGCGTCCACCGCCATTTTTAAGTCTCTCAAAATAGTTGCGCTCGTCAAGTGCCGATGCTCCCGGGTCGCCCGTGTAATGCACCGCTATTTTGGTTACTTTAGCAAGCTTGATGCCGGGTCGGCTGTACTTGTTGACCGTCAAAAACATCTGCTGTATCTGCATTGTTATCCCTCCTTAAAAAATCTTATAATGCGGCATCTCCTCACCAAACAGCCGATATCTCAAATAATCATCGAGCAGTATGGCTATCAGCGATACAAAATACCAAATCACCGAGTATAACGGACAAATCTGCCCTAAAAAATTGCCCCAAAGCTTGGAGTAGTCCCAAATGTCCCATTTGAGCCAAATGTTGACGATACAGCCGCAACAAAGCTCTAACGTTGTAATAATGATAGACCCTATAAGCATCTGCACCGCAAGCGGCATCTCCCACGGAATCACCTCATTGATAAGACCAACCACAACAAAACACACGCCGCCGAGGATAACCATAGTCCAATGGGTATGCCCTCTGCAAGCAACCTCTATTGCCCCGTAAATAATGCCGCCGATGAGGGCAAGCACACCGTACTTTTTAGCCTTACTCATACGCTATCACAACCCCGTTAAGCTCCTCAATTGTCGAGCAAGCATTAATAGCTATCTCTATAGCCTGCTGCTCTGCAACTTTGGGCGCAACATAAGCCGCAATAGCAAGTGATAAGCCGACAAGTCCCTCATAAGTCCAAGCCGTGCATTCCTCGCCCGTTGCGTTCCAGCGGAGCGGATAATTGATCCCCGCCGCCTTTGCACGCTCATACGATGCGAGGTTGCCGTTTAAAAGGCTCTGTTTTTCGGCAGTAACGCTGTATTGCTTACCGTCTGTGTATGTCATTGGATTGTTGGCAAGCCACTCCGCAAGCTTGTTTTTACTCTCTGCGATCTTAGCAGCCTTGACATCGTTAAGATTTATCTCATTGTAATTTGGATTCTGTGCAAAGCTTCCGTCCTTGTAAACCCACTTCGCAGGACAAGCCATAACCTCATCGGGTATATCCACAACATCTATGCCGCCCTCGAGCAAACCGCCAATACTGCAAAGCTGTACAACATTGTTATCATCAATAACTATCTGTTTAACCATTTTTATACCTCCGCTTGTCCGATAGCCAACCAGTTTATTTGTGTGACATTATTACTGTTTAACGCAGTGAGCGAGCCGGTGTTATTAAATAATCTCGCCATTGCAACAAATCCGGTTGCTGTCAGGTCTCTGTAATTTGCAATGACGTTAAAATGATTAGTATTATGTGTGACATCCTTTGCCGTTATAAAGAGCAATGGGGGCGTTTTATAAGCTTTTTTAAAGCTTACAGCTAATCCTGCTGTATGCATAGTGTCTGTTGTTGTTACCGTACCGCTCTGCACATAGTATGGCATCTGATAAGCCGTCCCGTCCGACGGGATAAGGCTTTGCGTGAGCCTGACCTCGCCCTCGGTCGGCACAAGACCGTTAATGGTTTTTACCGTCACAAGCTTGTTCCAAGCCGCTATCACCGCCGCCGAATCCTGCACACAGCCTGCCTTTAAAAGCTCCCACTGCGCTTCATACTGCTTGAAAAGTGCAGTCGTGTCAATATGATCTATCGCACTCGTCACGAAGCCGCAAACATCGTCAAAGCCACGTTTGTCCGTGATATCAGCCGCAGTCACCTCAACGCAGTTCGCCGCAACATCAATGTATGCAAGCACAAGATCATAACATTTCTCATTCCGCACGGGCAAAGGCTGTTTGGGCGCTTCCGCAGGCTCACCCTCAATAATGAACGGATAAACCATTCTCTTTTCAAGATCGCATCGAATCACAACAGCATCTGTCCTGCCATAAGCAGTGTCCGAATCACCGAGTGAAAGCACCTGCACACTCGACTTGCGGTACCAGTGCCCGTTGATGTAAGCCGTACCCGAAGCTATCGAAATGTTCATATCACCGACCGCCGAAACTTTGAGCGAATTCGTGTCCGAACCCAGAACACCGTTCGTGAAAAAATCCCCGAAAAATGCACTGAAATCATCAGCCGAGTAGCGTCTGTCGTGTTCCTTTGACGCAAAAAATCCGTATTCGTTTGACATTTTATTCCCCCTTAATTTTTATCAAGATAAACCGATACCGTAAAACCGCCGTTCTCATATTTCTCAGCGATCCTCGCAATTCTCCTTGTGTGATCTTCACTCTCATCGGGATAAAGCGTCACCCTGTCGCCTACCCCGAAATTCCCCAAGTGCAGAGCCTCTGCCAAGCCCTTTCCGAGCGAAGCCGAGACCACCTCGCTCGGCGGCGTATATCTCGAAGCGAACATATCCTCAGCCGCCGCCTTTGTCGCAGGATAGTCAAGCTCCACCTTGTAAACGATGCTCTCGCCTGCCGCCACCGCCTTATAATATACCACCGGCTCGATCTCGTAAGCCTCCTCGCATCGCCCGAAACCCGAAGCTTCACCGAAATATCCCGACCATTCCTCACAGCCGATATTGCCGTCCGAATTGCGCCTTTCCGTAGTGTAAATGTACGCTCCGCTGACCTCACCCGATTCGCTGTAGGAATAGCTCTGCCGTCCGAGCGTTTCATATTCGGACGAAAGTATCATCGGCAGTGCCGTTCCCGAACCAACGCTCCTGTCAATGGCATAACGCCCATATAAACGTATCTTCGCCCCGTTGCCATCGTGAACTATCTCCGAGCATATCCGAAAATTCTTTTCGATAACAGCCTCTGCGGAGCGCAAAAGACTTCGCTTTTGATATGCACCCGAAGGCACGAATAAACAGTCCGTCCCCTTGTCAACGAACGTGTTCGGGAATGCCCTCTTTTCGCCTGCCAAAGCTCCGCAGTTCTTCTCAATGATAGTCATAAAGCTGTCACCGCTCGCATACTCAGAAAGGATACGCCGTGAAAGCAATCCCGAAAATGATACCGCACTCACTTCAACATTTCCGCCGCCGACCGACCTTTTTATCCCCGTGATAAGTCCCGAAAACACCTCGGGTATCTCAATTATCCTCTCGGGCTTTATCAGCTTTTCACCGCTCCCACCCGAAGCAAAAACCGCCCCGAGCCTGTCACCACCGCATAAAAGCCTTTCAACGCCGAGCTTTACTATCCTGTCCGTTACCCCGAGCAAGCGAAGATATTCTCCCTCGCTTGCTTCATAAATATAAACGTCCAATCAGAATCCCTCCGAAAATTCCTTTAAGTTGATGTGCGCCGATATGTTCATTCCGACAGTATCGGTCAGTACCCGTATCCTTGTCCCGTTCGGCGCTATCTTGAAAAAGCTCGAACCCCATATTATCCGATGCGTGATGTCCTCTGACTTCGCATTGTCCCGAACGCTCGAAAGGAAGATGCCTTTTTCACCGTCAATGCATCGGAAGATCACAATGTCCCCGGCCGAAAAATCACCTTTGACACCGATGAATTCTTTTGTCCCCGCATTGACAGCGCGAATTTCCGAAACAGCACTCAGAACTTCCACCGTGATGATGCACCCTGCCTCAAAACCGCCGTCATTCGGCACAAAAGCCGAGTTTCCCAAAAGTATCACCGAAAGCTCCGTTTCATCGCCCTCACTCAGCTCCCAGTCATCGAATTCCCATACCCCCGATGAACCGCAAAGCTGAACAAAGACCCCCGAACCGCCGCTCTTTTCAAAGAACGGATTCGGGCATAAAAAGCTCATCTCCGCATAGTTCGTCCCGTCCGTGCTTTCCGCCGAAACTCCCTCGGAATAACAGCCGATCCCGATGCTTTTTTCACCGTCCGAAAACGTCAGCTTTCCCATTCCCGAAAAGCCGAAAATTTCCGAAATTACTGTATGCGAGCGACCAATATCACCGCATATCACAGTGCGAAGCTTTATTCTTCTCACCCCTCGCCGTTCGGAAACAAAGCTTCCCCCGACCGTGCCGCTCTCCTCAATGTCAATGCTCCTCTCGGGGAAGATACCGCTCACCGAAACCGCACGGATAAGCCCCCTCGAAAGATCGATGCTCTCCCCCGAAGCCGCCGTGTAAACGATCCTCATTCCGCCGCCCCCTTTTCAAGTATGTATTCCGCCGTCAGCACGAATGAAACAATGCTCATTCCGTTCTCCGCACAGCTTTCCATTGAAGGACGCTCAGACGGCGCAAGCCTTACAATGCGGTATGTTTCCCCAACTATGTCCCCAATACCGCAAATGTCACCGCAAAACTTCTCCGCCGCAGAAAAAAGCCCGCTCGGAACTTCACCCTTCAGCTTCACCCTCACTTCCATTTCACGAAGCTCACCGCCGTCAAGGAACGCCGTCTTAAGCTTGTCCGAAACGGGATAAAACGCAGTTCCACCCGATGCCGAAAGCCGTACAGACGGCTCTTTTCCGCACTTTTCGCCTATCCTGCAAACGATCTCCTCCGCAATGCTCATATCCCGACCTCCTCCAATGTCACCTCAATGTGATGCGGAGAATTTCGCCCGTAAAGCACGTTCACACCGCTCACAGAAAAGCTTTTTCCCGAAAAAACGACCCTCTGCCCGATGCGGAATTCCACACCCAAAGGCAGGCTGTTTCCGCAGTCATAAAACAGCTTTGCGTCCCCCGAAGCCTTGTCGTTGAAACCCTTTACACCGTCACGGTTTATCTTCGCCGCATAGTCGATGCGAACAAAGCTCAGTTCCGTCGGTTCAGCCTGCTCCGCCGCAAAAAATCCGCCGTTTTTCCCCTCATAAAGCTTCGCCCTGTGGATAAGCAGGTATCTCGGGATCCTCCTCATTTTTACTTCACCCCAATTCTTCTCGATAAAAATCCTGCCGCTTCAAGATACCCCAAAGCCGCCCTTGAAAATCCGCTCTGCGATGAGCCTTTAGCCGCCGAAGCCGTCCCGTAGCTGTATGAAAAGCTCCCGATAGTCACCGAAACAGGCTCGCACGAGCTGTCCTCAACGCTTCCCCCATTTTCAAGAATATAGTCAGCCTGCGCAAATACAGCCTTTTCAAGCATATCCTTTTCAAATGCGGAAAAACTCTCCAAACCTCGCTTTTCTGCAGCAAACCCCGTCATAAGTCCGACCGCTTCCTCCGCTTTTTCTATGAGCTTTTTCGCTTCATCTTCGCCTACCTCCGTCTGCCGCTCCATGTATTTGTTTACGTCAGCATAAGCCGTAAATATCACCTCCTTTCGTATTTTTACGTTTACGCCTTAATTGCCAAAAGTTATTGCTTGTTCGTTAAAATACAAGTTCTCCCCAAGTTAGGGGACGCTCTCTCTTGCAGAGCGTCCCCTCTTAAAAAACAGTCCACCGGACTGTTTTTTAATTCACCCCTTGCAGAGCGCCTTCGTGTAGGGGAGTTTCGCACTCTGCGGAGTGCGACCAAGGGCTTTGCCCCATAGAGGTCACTCTGTGAAGAATATAAACTAACAAAAACATACCAGTCAAGCAAAAAGAAAATTGTATAATATAAACAAGTAAACCAGTCGAAATGATTGGTTTATTTTGTTTTTAAAGGACTTTCAGAAATGGAAGTCCTTTTTTTTGTGAAAATTATAAAACTGAACGGAGGAAAAAATGAAATGACTAAGGCAAAAAGAGAAACAGGTATCATCGCACCTGTGAACAATACGCTTTCACTTGAAGCACGGGGATTGCTTGCCGTTATGCTGAACGACCCATGTTCTGATTACCAGTCGATTGAACATTTGTGTACCACATTTCAAAGTGATAACCGCAGTACAGTTGAAAAAGCTCTGTCGGAACTTTGTGAAAAAAACTATGTGTTCAAGCTGCCGACAAACATTTTTGCGGTAAACAAGAACAAAATACATGATATGCAGATTATTGGCATTGGGAGGTAAAATATGCCCATTTTACAAAAAAAGATAAATGAAGATTTCACTATCGTACATAATGCGTTTATCCGTGACGAAAAGTTAGGGATAAATGCAAGAGGACTGCTTCTGACAATGCTGTCTATGAAAGACGGTTGGAAATTCAGCGTTAAAGGTTTGGCTTCAATACTTCCTGACGGTGAAACAAAGGTGTCAACAGCATTGCATTCTCTTGAGAACTTAGGTTATCTTAAAAGAAATCGCATTACAGATAAACGTGGAATGGTCGTGGAGTGGGAGTATATGTTCAGCGATGAACCTATTTTTAGGGATATTGATACTTCATCAGAAAAGGAAAAGTCAAGCAAGAGTCCAGATTTGGAAAATCCAGATGTGGTTCTTCCAAATCTGAAAAAGCGGCATGATAATAAAATACTAAATAATCAAGTACTAAAAAATCAAATACTATCTGATAATTCAGTCAATCTATCTGAAAAAGCAAATTCAAATCCGTCAGTAATTGACAGACAGAATGACGAACAGAAAAAATCAATGACCTTTTACGAGGTCATTGGTGAAATCGGCTATGACATACGCATAGTGGATTTTATCCCCAAAAGTGAAAATGATTTTCGTGAAATGGACGAAAAAGACCGCAGAACGGACATATGTCAGATACCTTATTCGCTGAAAACAGATAAAAAGGCTATGAAAGAAGCTTTGAAATTTCTCTTTGCTTATAGCTACTATGTTCCCTCAATGCAGGCTGAAAGCAAGCGGCTTCTTGATACGGTCATATCCACATTAGCCGAAATGACAGCACAGGATATGCTTAAAATTCAGGGAAAGACGGTAAAATATCATGAAATAATCGACCGCCTTAACGATGTTATCGAAGATACGGAGAAATCGCTTTTCGACTGGTTCATAAGCTTTGAGCATAAATGGAAAACGATTCTTGCCGAAAACACCATTAAGCACCAAAAAGCATATCTGAAAAGCTGTATATGGAACTGGCTTTCCGATTACGATTTTGAAACTGATAATGATATCAGAAAGCTCGATTACAGCTTCAAAAATGGAGGAATTTAAATGTCGGATAGTGATAATCGAAAAATTTTCGGCGTTATTGTTGAATGTGCAAAACTTACACCTGAAATATTTGTGAAAGCCATTGAGGAAATGACTAAAGACCTCAATAAACCGCCGCAGGGAAAGACAAGCCTTAACAAGCTTATGCAAACGGGCAAAGTGGACAATATTGAGGTCAATGACAGCAATATAGGCAGTTTTGCACAAATAGCCAAAAAATATAATCTTACATACGCCTTGAAACGTATTCAGGAGGAAAACGGAAAAAAGCAGTACCTTGTTTGCTTTCATAGCAAGGATTTGGAAACTATGCACAAGGCTTTTAAGGAATATTCGTACAAGCAGACACACAAAAAGGAAACATTGCTCAGTAAGAAAAAGGTTTCTGAAATTCAAATGCCGTCCCATGAAATGGAGAATGAGCGCAGCAGAACCAAAGAGAGAGAACATCAAAAGCAACGTTCCTCAAAACAGCTTGAGAGGTGAATATTTTGTTAGCAAAATTTTACTTGTTTGCTCAAAGCTATTCAAAATGCTTCACAATGCACCACAATCCATTTTGTACGGCTATGGAGTATAGAACCCTTGCCAATCAGAGTGCGGCAAAAAAGACTGATAGGAGCATTTATATGGGGAGGACAGCAAAATGAACATTTTTCCTAAAGACAGTATTCCTGCCAAAATGCTTGCCGACTTAAAAAATCTTATCAAAAGAAATGCCAAGTTTGACAAAAAAACGCTGCTCGGTCTTATACCTCTGCTCATTTTTGCATGGGCAGGAAACAAAATTTACTGTGCATACAGAATAAACGGACTTACCGCTGAAATGATAACTGCCGTAAATGCCATGTTTTCAGACCCAATGCCGAGCTTGAACAAGTCAGACCTGTTGGCAGGTCTTGTGACGGCAGCGGCATTTAAAGTTTTTCTGTATTTCAAAAAGAAAAACAGGAAAAATTTCAGGGATAAGGAAGAATACGGCTCTGCAAGGTGGGGAACTGAAAAGGATATAGAGCCATATGTGGATTCTGAAAATCCGAAAAATAATATTATCCTGACAAAAACCGAAAGCCTGACTATGAACAGCAGAGTGCCTAATGTTAAATTTGCACGAAACAAAAATATCCTTGTAGTAGGTGGTTCGGGAAGCGGTAAAACAAGATTTTTCGTAAAACCTAACATTATGCAAATGCACAGCAGCTATGTTGTGACAGACCCTAAAGGTACGTTAGTTCTTGAATGCGGAAAAATGCTTCAAAAGGCAGGATACCGCATAAAAATCATCAATACAATAAACATGGACAAATCCATGCACTATAATCCGTTCGCATACATTCACAGTGAGGAAGATATTCTGAATCTTGCGAACACGATCATCAGCAATACTCAGGGTGACGGCAGCAAAAGCGGAGAAGATTTTTGGGTAAAATCAGAACGACTTCTCTATTGTGCGCTGATCGCACTCATTTACTACGAATTTCCTGCTGAAGAAAAGAATTTCGGAACTCTCCTTTGGCTCATCAATCAGTGTGAAACACGAGAGGACGATGAAACTTTCAAAAACCGTGTTGATCTTGCGTTTGAAAGGGTCGAGCAGCAAAAGGGTGAAGATCATTTTGCTGTGAGACAATATAAAAAATACAAGCTTGCGGCAGGAAAAACCGCTAAATCAATACTGATTTCATGTGGTGCAAGACTTGCGCCGTTTGATATAGAAAAAGTCAGAAAAATGATGGCTTATGATGAAATGGAACTTGACACGCTTGGAGACGCAAATCAGAAAACCGCTCTCTTTGTAATAGTTTCAGATACAGATGATACATTCAATTTCATTGTTGCAATGATGTACACTCAGCTTTTCAATCTGCTCTGTACCGTTGCAGACGATAAATACGGCGGCAGACTGCCTACGCACGTCCGCTGCATTCTCGATGAGTTTGCAAATATCGGTCAGATACCGAAATTTGATAAACTTATTGCTACCATACGAAGCCGTGAAATATCGGCAAGTATAATTTTGCAGTCCAAATCGCAGTTAAAAGCGATTTACAAAGATAATGCCGATACAATTATCGGCAACTGTGACACCGAGATTTTCCTTGGTGGTAAGGAAAAGTCAACGCTTAAGGAGCTGTCTGAGATTTTAGGAAAGCAGACCATTGATCTTTTTACCACTTCGGAAACAAGAGGACAGTCGCAGTCATCGGGGACTAACTATAACAGAACAGGAAGGGAGTTGATGTCACAGGACGAACTTGCAGTAATGGACGGCGGTAAGTGTATCATGCAGATCAGAGGTACTCGTGCCTTTTTGTCTGATAAGTACGATATTACCAAACACGACCGTTACAAAGAACTGTCGGATTTTAATCCGAAAAACACATTTGACATAACGGGATATGTCAAATCAAAGCTTAAAGTCAAAAAAACAGACGAAATAGAGATCGTATCCCGAATGGTTTACTAATCGTCACAAAGACAATTTTATGGAGGAATTTAAAAAATGAGTTTTTTTACAGATGCAGTTGACGTATTAAGAATTGTACTTACACTTATCGGTGCCGGATTAGGCGGTTGGGGAATTGTAAATCTCCTTGAAGCATATGGTTCAGATAACGCAGGCGGAAAGTCTCAGGGTATGAAGCAGCTCATGGGCGGCGGCGGAATTATTCTTCTTGCTCAGATCCTTATTCCTAAGCTTAATGACCTTATGTCAACGTCCTGATAAAATATCAACTGTGTCACCGTGACACACTTTAAATTCAGCCGTCACGATTTAATTATCGTGGCGGCATAATATTTAGGAGGTGTTTTTTTGGGCTTATTCGGAGGAGAAAGTGTAACCGATAAGATCGGCGATTGGATTCAGGATTTTCTACAGGAAATACTCGGCACGGTAGTAGAAAAAAGTCTGATGAGTGCTGCTGAAAATATTGACGGAGTTGTAACTATTGTAGAGGATAATGTTACTCAGACACCCGATACATGGAACAGCTCATTATACACAGCTCTCCAAAACATTTCCAATGCGGCTATCATGCCCATAGCAATAGGTATAATGTCAATTATTCTATGCTATGAACTGATTACAGCTTGTTTGGATAAAAACAGTTTCAGAGAATTTGACACGTCAATTTTCTTTCGGTTTATCGTAAAAGCGTGGGTAGCAATATATTTCATGAACAACGTATTTACGATTTTTACCGCTATTATAAAGATTGGCGCAGAGATAGCACAAAAAGCTATAGATCAACTGTACACCGAATCATTTAACTTACAGCAGCAGATGACCCAGTTATTTAACCCCAGTGACGGAGTAAATATATTCCATTGGTATAATGACTACAGCATAGGAGATCTGATGTGCTCATTGTTTTTATCATTATTGGTATATACAGTCTCTTTGGCAATAATCGTTATAGTAATGATAGTAACAGCAGGAAGAATGATAGAAATACTGATACATTTCTGTGCTGCTCCGCTGCCGTTTGCCACAATGACAAACAAAGAATGGAGTCATGTCGGATTTTCTTTTTTGAAAACCATGCTTGCACTTGCTTTACAAGCGTTTTTCATAGTAATTATTCTTGCAATTTTTGTGATTCTGTTCACTACAGAAGTAGTGAATGCACTGCAAGACCTGAGTTCATTATCGGGAGCATTGATAAAGTGGATATGCTATGGCGTTGTCTGCTGTTTTATGCTTCTGAAATCGGGCAGTATATCAAAGGCAATCTGCGGCACACATTAAGGAGGTTGAAAAATGGCTTTATATATGAAAATCCCAAAGGATATGAACGGCATAAAGGACACGGTAATGTTTAAAATGACAAAACGTCAGCTCATATTCAATGCTATTGGCTTGGCATTAGGGTTTACTGTATTTTGGCTGACATATAAAACGCTTGGGACAAGCACTTCGGCACTGCTGCTTTTCTGCTTGGGCAGCCCTTTTTTCATTATGGGAATGTATGAAAAAAACGGCTTTACGCTTGAGAAGATACTATTGAACTTTATTCGTTATAAACTTTGTCCGCAGATACGAACGTATAAAACCGAGAATATTTATCGTAGTATTGCGGAAGAGATTGAATATATAGAGGAGGTTGAAATGCTTGAAACAGGCAGAAAAAAAGTCAAAAGCAAAAAGTAAAAATACCGTTCCCCTTTCAAAATCCGAATATGAAACTGTAAAACGGCAGGTTTCGGAAAAAAACAAAAGGAAACAGGCTGTCAAGCTGCCACAGACAGCACAGCAGTCCATACCGTTTGACTATATGACCAAGGACGGTATTGCTATTGCAAGCGAACCTGAACGTTTTTCGCTCTTAAATTATCTGTTTGGCAAAAAGAAGCCAACGGAAACACGTTACAGCAAAACAGTTCAGTTTTATGACGCAGATTATGAAATAGCGGAAATTTCAAAGCAGAAGAACATTTTCGCCAAATACTGCAATCTTCTGAACTGCTTTGACAGTAACGTGAAATTTCAGATATCTGTTGTGAATGTAACCAATGATGATGATTTTGAGGACGTTATCAGCTTGCCGGAACGTAATGATGAGTACAACGATATTCGCAAGGAATACTGCGATATGCTCCGTGATAAGCTTGCCAAAGGAAATAACGGGTTCATTCGTGTAAATTATATTACTTTTTCCATAAGAGAAAAGAGTATAAATAAAGCACGTCAGCAGCTTACAGGTATTGAAAGAGATGTTATCCGTACATTTAAATCATTTGGTGTTGCGGCTGTACCTTTGAACGGAGAAGAAAGACTGTTTGCAATGTACAAAATGCTTCATCAGTATTCCAATGAACCGTTCCTTTGCAATTTTGACACTATGGCAGAAGCAGGACTTATGTCCAAAGATTATATTGCTCCGTCCTCATTCAACTTTTCAAAGAAAGATGAATTCAGGTGCGGAAAGTTCTGCGGTTCTACGTTTTCAATCAATCTGCTTGCTTCGGAAATGTCAGACAGATTCCTTTCAGACCTTATGGACACCGAAAATCCGATTGCATTCAATATGCACTTTACTGCTGTAGATAATCTTGAAGCAAAGAAATTCGTCAAATTGAAATTGTCCAACGTTGAAAAGATGAAAGTTGATGAGCAGAAAAAGGCAGCTCAGCAAGGCTATGACATGGATATTCTTCCTCCCGACATGAAAACATACATTAAAGAGCTTGAAATCATGCTTGATGATCTTGAAAATAAAAATGAGAGAATGTTCATTGTCACTATTCTTGTGACCAATTTCGCCAAAAACAGCAAAATGCTCGGTGTCTGCAATGACAGACTGAACCGAATAGTATTGCAAGCCAATTCACAGCTCATTCCCCTTGACTACAGACAGGATCTTGGACTGGCTTCAATTCTTCCGCTCGCCGAAAATAGGATTGAAATAGAGCGCCGCCTGACCACAAGTTCAGCGGCTATTTTCCTGCCGTTTGCCACAAAAGAGATTTTCATGGACGGCGAATCCGTGTACTATGGAATCAATCAGATTTCAAATAATATGATTATGGCAGACAGAAGACAACTCGATAATCCAAACGGTATTGTTTTGGGAACTCCGGGCGGAGGTAAGTCGTTTGAAGTAAAATGCGAAATAACACCCGTATTTCTGTTTACAAATGATGATATCATGATATGCGACCCTGAAGATGAATATCACCCTCTTGTAAGGGAATTTCATGGACAGGTTATTGAGATCTCATCTGACAGTTCTGATTACATTAATCCCATGGATATTGACCGAAACAGCGGTGAGGACGATATTATCGGTGTAAAATCGGAATTTATAATCTCTCTTTGCGAACTTGTTGCAGGAGGAAGAAACGGTCTTGACCCACAGGAAATTTCAATTATTGACCGCTGCGTAAGAAATCTGTATCTTAACTTTTTCTCCGAAACAGAGAACTCGTCTGAGGAAGAGTTCAAGGCAAATATGCCGATTTTGGGTGATTTGCAGAAAGCACTTTATGATACGGGTGAGGAATACGCAAAACGTGTGGCAAATTCCCTTGAAATATATGTCAGCGGATCACTCAATATTTTTAATCACCGCACAAATGTTGACTTGAACAACCGAATTATCTGTTACAACATCAAAAAGCTGAAAAATACGCTCAGAAAGCTCGGTATGCTGATAGTTCAGGATCAGGTATGGAACAGAGTGTCTATGAACAGAGGAAAGAAATCCACTTGGTACTATATGGACGAGTTTCATCTTCTGCTTAAAGAGGAACAGACAGCAAAGTATTCGGTAGAAATGTGGAAACGTTTCAGAAAATGGGGCGGCATTCCTACAGGACTTACGCAGAACGTTAATGACTTTCTGTCATCAAAAGAGGTTGAATCAATCTTTGACAATTCATCATTCGTTATAATGCTTAAACAGGCAAGCGGAGATATAGATGTATTGGCTCAAAAGTTGGAAATATCCCCCTCACAGCAGAAGTACATAGAAAGCACTGTGCCGAGGGGCAGCGGTCTGATCTACTATGGCGGAAGTATTCTGCCATTTAATAACCAATTCCCGACAGATACAAAGTTGTACAGACTTATGTCCACCAAACCGCAGGAAAGTATGATTTGAGGTGAGTGATTTGAGCAGCCGTGATGAACAGTTGGAAGCACTGGAAGCTGCCGTTAAAAGTGCCGAAAGTAAGCTTAAAACTGCCAAAATGTCTGTAGATGACATTGACAGGAAAATCAAGTCAGTTGATGAAGCCTTTGAACAGAAGCTTGCCGAAAAAGCGATAGGATATAAGGAACAGACAGGTGCGGATTTCAGTCGTGAGGTTGATGTAAACGGACGTGTTTCATACTCTTTCAGCCGTGAAGCTAAGCCTAAAGAGCGCAGAATTCTGACAGTAAATCGACAGTTTGATTCCGAAACGGGCAAAGTCAGATATAAAGTCGGATTTACCGATAACGGCAATCAGACGGTTTCGGTAAATTCGGCAAAAGATTTAAAAAAGCCGAGCAGCAGAAAAAAATACATTGCATTCAATCTGTTCGGCTATCGGAAACTTGAACTCAGCACGGAAGTAAACAATCCATTCCTTAATACAGTCGGAAAGCCAATAATCGTTCCGATTCAGGCAGCCGCAAAGCTTGTGGACAAGACAGAAGAATTTGCAAAAAAAGTCTCCGAAAGCTCTGTTGGCAGAGGTATTGCGGACGCAGCCAAAATTGTATCCGCTCCGATAGTGATTCCTGCAAAAATCGTTAAGGATATTTCCGATAAGGGCGGCGTTATCCATTCGATTTCCGATTTGGGCGATAAAATCAAAATTGAGGGAGTTAATGTTCCTAAACCTTTGAAAACAGTTGCTTCGGGAACTGTTTCGGTGGCAAAAGGAATGGAAACTCTCGCTGTCAATACGGCAAAAAGCGTAAATAAATTTACTATTGAAATTGCCAAGGAAAAACTGTATGAGGAAATTCACAAAGGTATCTCCGAAAATGAGAGCACTCAGGCAGCCTACGTTATTGGTGTCAGAGCCATAGACGTTTACAAGGTTCTCAATGAGCATACAAAGTATAAAAAGGCTGTCAGGAGAGATAAAGCCGGAAATGATATTACCGATACGAACGTTTCACGTTATCTTGCAGGAAAAGAGGAAAGCAAATATCAGCGAACAAAGGACAGCCTTAACGAAGAAAAAAAGGCTGCCGATTATTCTGCATACAATGCAAGAAAAGAATATGAAGCGGCAAAAGCACGGCTTGAAAGTTACAAAAGAAGCAAAGGAATACCTGTTTCGGAGGTTCAGACAGATGAAATCATTTATGAAAAGCCAAAGCTGACCAAAACCGAAAAGGATATCGAGAAAACCAAACGCAAGCTGAAATCCGTTCAGAATCACAAATACCGTTTCAAGCGGCAAAAGGTGTTCATTCCCCAAAAGGGCAAGGTCGTTTCCAAAGTTATGCTTACAAGGGTGGACGTTACTGAACCTACCCCTATGACGGCATGGGAAACAAGAAAAGGTCTTGAGGGACTGGCTGTTCGTGATGTCGGTATGAGTATGCGCCGTAAGGCAATGAGAGACGGCGGAGATAACTCAGGTGTTGAAGCTGCAAATTTTGCAATAACGGCTTCACAGTCAGCAACACGACTTATTAAAGCGATTGACAAAAAGGAAAGGGATTTGACAGAACGGCATTATGAAAAAAAGCTTCATAAGCTTGAAAATATAAAGGGCATTGAAAATGCAGTTGAAAGCGTAAAGCCATATGAAAAATCCCCCGACAGTAAACCACCCGAAAATAAAAAGAAAAGTTCCAAGTCCGACAGCAAACAGCAGCAAAAGAACCAAATAAAAAAGAAACATCAGAAAAAAGTCTATAAAAAGAAAAAGAAAAACGCCGTTTCTGAGGTTTTGGAAGATTTAAAAAGATTTGCTGCAAGAAAGGCAAAAGGCGTCGGTGTAATCCTCGCTATAATAGCACTTATGATACTTTATCCTGTGTTCAGTCTTACAATGTGCAGCGGCGGAACTCCGATAGAATCGGGAATGGGAACGGCAGCAGAAATACTTATCAGTCCTTGCAGTACCGTAGATCTTGGACAATGTGACCTCTATTATACGGAACTTGCAAAGAATATGATACATATGCACCAAAATATCGACAGCTATTATGTCGATTACAATAAGTATGTCTGCCTTACGGAAATAAACGAAATTTCTCATTCTCCCGAAAAGCTTGTGCCCTATGTTGCTGTAAAAGCACTAAGCGACAATGGTGGGGACGATTGGAATTTTGAACAGGCAAAACCATATATTGAGGACGTTTTCAATTCACAGTATGAATTTTATACAAACGAAGTACATGAGATACGGAAAAATGTTACAACAGTAACTTACAGAAATGAAAATACTTATTATTCCGCTCTTGGCTCGTCAGAATATAATTTGGAACGTCCGGAGGGTGCAGATATTCCAAACCCTCTGAAATCGGAATTATATACGCACTATGCAAACACATACACCCATATTGAACTGCCTATAATTAACGGATATATCGAAAACACACTTGATTGTGTCGGCGTTTATACCGATGAGAATGGGCAAACTACAGAGTATGACGATATGCAGACTATAACTTTCCAAAACTTTTGGCAGATAACACTTGTATTCGACTACATTGACGGTGAATATCAGGAATACTGGGTATATACCGAACAGCAGCAGGATTATTTTGAATATGACTACTATATTCTTGAATACGCCATAAAGGAAAATGCAATGGACGTGCCTGACAGTTATTGGACGGATACAGATCTGCGTTGGTTAGACAATAATTTTGACAAGTTGATTTATAACCGTGTATTGGCTATGAATGAAGATGAACAGGAGTTGTTTGACGGATATTTTGAGTATAACATGGGACACCAAGAGATTAAAACACCATACGCAGAAGCAGAGATAGCACGATATCCGGGGTATAACAATGATATTTACGGCGATATGTCACTTGAAAACGGCATAGTTCTTTACTCCTCGCCGGGGCAGCAAATTATTTGCGGCATGGACGGAGAAATAACCGCTACCGAAAACGGATTTTCGGTTTATAACAAAAAATACGGAACTCTGTACTATGAGGGTGCAACCGTCCCGAATGTATCAACGGGAGTAAAAGGTACACCCATTTCCACGGCAACAGGCAATACCCTAAAGATTACCGTTATTGACAAAGACGGAAACTATATCAACCCAATATTTATATTTTCAGATTGATTTGAAAGGAAATTTTATATGAAAAGCACTTCACCAACAAGGAAAAAGGTCGATAAGCTTTCTGCTGAAATACAGCAGCTTGAAGCTCAGATTGCGGAAAAGAAAGAGAAGTTGGCTTCTCTGAAAGAAGCCAAACTTGAAGCCGAGAACACGGAGATAATTTCTATTATCCGTAATGCTGATCTATCTGTAGAAGATATTCAGGAAATGATCTCGGACTTGACTTCTGTAAAGAAATCGCCGTCAGATATGGCAAAGTCACAGCCAATGAGTGACCTGAAAGGAGAAGAAAAAATAATATGAAAACCAAAATCTTATCATTTTTCATAGCTCTGTCCCTTGTAAATGTTCTGCCGACAACCGCTTGGGCAACAGGGCAGGAAGAACAGCAGGCGAAAATAACTTCCGAGGAAGTTATTGAAGATACTTCTGAGGACGCAACTGTCTCTCTGGAGGAGTTTCTCAGAAACAATGAGGATATGCAGGCTCAGATTGATGAGATCAGACAGCTTTTTGAGGACAACGGTTACAACATTGACGGCTTGAACGGCAATGTTGAGAATCTGAACGGAGAAATTGACGGTTTGCAGATGTCTCTCAACGATTTGTACAGCCTTATAAATACGCTTCAGGCACAGCCTAAAGCAAGCAATGCTTCATCATCTTCGAGTTCGGGCATCACTCCTCAGCAGGCAACGACAGCTCCCACTCAGACCACAACGACTACAACAACCGTGACCACTGCTGCTCCAAATACAGAACCTAACGGTTATCTCGTTGAAAAGGCTGAAAAGACCCCCGAAGAACGTGATTTTATTACAGTCACAACACGGGACGGACACGTTTTCTATATTGTCATTGACTATGAAAATGATAATCAGAATGTTTACTTCCTCAATACCGTTGATACAGCAGACCTGAAATATCTTCTTGAGGGAAGCAGTACAACAACCGCCCTGAAATTGGAATCGGACAATAAAACAACCGAAACGGAAGCAGCCAAATCCGAAAAAGACGATACCGAAAAAGCGAATGATGGAAATACGAAAAAGAAAAACAGCAATATGGTTCTTTACATAGTCGGCGGTGTTGGTGTTATCGTATTTATATTTATCGCAAAGAAGAAAGTATCGGGCGGCAAGAAAAAGTTTGACGATGATGATTCGGAAAACACTTCCGATGATTACACAGAGGAAGAACCCGAAATCTATGAAAATGATGAGACGGAGGAATCCTATGAAGAAGAATAATTCCTTGAAAGTGCAGATAATTACCGCTTTGGGCGCATTTGCCGGAGCTGTTTTATGCTGTTACTACAGAAAGCACCGCCAAGTGAATGACGTTATCAAAGCAATTTCCGATACCTTGGGAGATGAAGAAGTTACAGACTTCAAAAGCTTCTCAGAACATCTGTCTGAATACCACGGAATCACTGCGAAAAACATTTACGGCAATGTGGTCGAATATTCATCGGACAGCATTAAATCAATAACCAGTGATGAAATACAGTCATACAGCAAGAAAAGCTGTAGCTATGATATGGACAATTTGGAGACTGCTTTTTCTCTCAATCGTGAATTGTGGATATAAAGTGTGTCACCGTGACACATCAGTCCGCCCTGTTTTATTGTGGGGCGGACTTTTCTTATCAAAAAATTTGGAGGTAGATAACGAATGAAGCTCATAATCGCAGAAAAGAAGAGTGTCGGAGAGACAATAGCTAAAGTCCTTGGCGTAAAAACAACAAGGAATGGCTATTTGGAGAGCGATGATTACATGATCTCATGGTGTCAGGGACACCTTGTAGGGCTTGCTCTTCCCGATAGTTACGGTGAACAGTATAAACAATTTTGGACATTTGATAATCTTCCGATAATTCCGCAGAAATGGATTTTTGAAACGGACACCGCCAAAATAAAACAGCTTAAAATTCTGAAAGAACTTATTTTTAACAGTTCTGTCGATGAGATTATCTGTGCAACGGACGCAGGACGTGAGGGTGAATGTATTTTCAGATATGTGTACAATTTCTTCGGCTGCCGCAAACCTGTACAGCGTTTATGGATATCATCAATGGAAGATTCCGCTATCCGTGAGGGAATGAACAATTTACAGCCGTACAGCAAATTTGATAATCTTTTTTCCGCAGGATTGTGCAGAGCTAAGGCAGACTGGCTTGTAGGCATGAACGGATCACGTCTGTTTTCAAACCGTTACAGAACATTTCTGAACGTGGGACGTGTTCAGACACCCGTGCTTGCAATGGTGGTTCAGCGTGATTATGATATAGCACATTTTGTAAAGCAGAAGTATTACACGGTCGAAATGGACTGCGGAGATTTTATCGCTGCAACAGCAAGAATTGACGATGAAAGCTTCGCAAGAAATCTTGCGGAAATATGTAATGGGAAAAGTGCTGTGGTTACAGCAGTTACCAAAGAAACAAAGACCGTAAATCCGCCAAAGCTCTATGACCTGACCACATTACAAAGAGAAGCAAATAAACTTTTCGGATATACGGCAAAGCAGACCTTAAACTATTTGCAGTCCCTTTATGATGCAAAATTGGCTACATACCCACGAACCGACAGCCAATATCTGACTGAGGATATGGAACAGACTGCTTTGGATATGCTTAATTGTATCAGAAATACATTTCCTCAGTTATCTTGTGGAATAAGCTTTGAAAACACTGACCATTCAGGAGTTAAAAGGTGTTTAAACAATTCAAAGGTATCCGACCACACGGCTATAATTCCGACAGCGGAAATAAAAAAAGCTGACCTTGCCGCACTTCCGACAGGTGAAAAAAATATTCTTTTGCTCATTTCCGCAAAGCTTCTTATCGCAACATCAGAACCGCACAGGTATGAATCGGTAAAGGTTTCGGTAACATCTGAAAGTGCTGCAAGCTCAGAATTTTACGCAACAGGAAAGAAAATTCTCACTGCCTATGATTTCAAGGTGATCGAGAGCCATGTGAAAGAAGTCCTGACCAAGAAAAAAGTTGAGGAGAAAGAAGTAATGCTTCCTGAAATAGCAGAGGGACAGTATTTTGAAAATGTCAGCACCAAAACAGCGGAACACCTTACCTCACCGCCCAAAGCTTTCACAGAAGATACATTGCTCAAAGCAATGGAAACAGCCGGAAATACCGACTATGATGAAAATTCCGATGTAGAGAAAAAAGGCTTGGGAACTCCGGCTACAAGAGCGGATATAATCGAAAATCTCGAAAAAAGAGAATATATTGTCCGTGACGGGAAGAAAATCAATGCGACAGCAAAAGGAATTAAGCTCATTGAAGTTGTTCCCGATGAAGTCAAGTCACCAAAACTTACTGCTGTTTGGGAAACAATGCTTCAACATATGGAAAAAGGACAGGCTTCTCCGGACAGCTTTATGAATGAAATTGAGAGCTTCGTCAGAAAACTTACGGGGAATTATTCCGAATTTGCGGAGGGTACGGATTTCGGCAAGTCATCTTTGGGCAAGTGTCCCCGATGCGGAAAGAATATTATAGAGGGAAAGCTGAACTACTATTGCGAAAGCGGTAAGGACGGCTGCGGTTTTTCTGTATGGAAAAATCAGAAATATCCGAATACTACAGTTTCGGCAAAGCAAATGGAGGAGCTTCTATCCCTCGGAAAAACAAAACTTAAAGCCGTTTCCAAAAACGGTAAGGAATATACAGCAGATTTCAGCCTTGAAGATACGGGCAAATACGTCAATCTTGTCTTTGCACAAAGTGAAAGCACAGCTTTGGGCAAGTGTCCGAAATGCGGCGGAGATATTATCGGCGGTCAATATGGTTTCCACTGCAAAAACAAGTGCGGAATGAATGTTGGCAAGGTTTACGGCAAGGAGCTGACAGAAAATCAACTTAAAAATCTTCTTAGCGGAAAAGAGATTTCTTATACCGCAGGCGGAAAAAAGACTGTTGTTGTACCTGAAATCATTGAAAATAACTATCAGGGGAAAATATATTTTCAATGGAAAACCAAATCGGCAACATAAAATGTGTCACGGTGACACAGAAAGGAGCTATAAAAAATTATGACAAGCACAGTAATTCTTTTTCTGATCTGTCAGATTTCTTCAATGATACTTAATGAAACGAAAAATTCTCAGATAAAAGCTATTGAAGCTAACAGCAAAACCATGTCTCCAACAGAGAAAATGAAATGTGAGCAGAAAATACGCATTTCAAAATTTTTCTCGGCATTTCTGAAATACGGAGGATTCGCTTATCTTGTCCTTTCAATCACTTTGGAAATCATAGGGCAGAAATAACCTCCTGTGTCACCGTGACACACATTCTTTTCAGAATATGACCCTTTAGGGGTTATAGAATATAAAAACAAAGGAGAAAAAATCATGAAAATCACAAAAAAGGCACTCGCATTCACACTTTCGGCAGCAATGGGAATATCCGCTATTCCTGCAATGAATTGCTCGGCAGCAGAAAGAACAGTTTTTGAGAGGGAAAATTATTCTGCTACATACGAGAATTCTTTCTCACTTGAATTTGTCGTAATCATGTGGTCGGAAAATGACAATGGTGAACTTACGATAACAGGCTGCTCCCCCATGCATTCAGAAAAGATAAAGGATTATCCTACGTCAAATGTTCTCGGAAGCTTTGTGTTCAACGGAACGCTCAGACTTCCGTCACACATAAACGGAAAGCCTGTTACTGCAATCAATGGCTATAACATAGCCAAAACTGTCGGAGCAAATACCGTAATCATCAATGAGAATATCACCGATATATCCGAAAAGTCATTCGGAAAGGGTGTGACGGTTCTTACTGCCGACAAGGAACTCAGACAGTCACCGATCTACTACTGATCTCTGCAATAAAATTTAAAATGACGTTAAGGGAGTATGCGTATGTATGCTCCCTTTTCGTTTGTACAAAGGAGATGACCTATGCACGTTTTAAGCTTATTCGACGGTATTTCCTGCGGAATGGTCGCACTTGAACGTTCGGGAATACTTGTCGAAAAGTATCACGCATATGAAATTGACAAATACGCCACAGCAATTTCAAAAAGAAATTATCCCGAAATTGATTATCACGGTGATGTTTTTTACGGAAATTTCAGAAAATACAAGAACTGCGATCTGCTTATCGGCGGTTCACCGTGTACATACTGGAGCGTAGCCAAAAAAGGAAGAGAAACAACTGCTGACGGAGAGGGATTCAGATTGTTCATGCAGTATGTTCGGGCATTGGAAGAAAGTAATTCAAAGTATTTTCTGTATGAAAATAATAACAGCATACACAAGAATATTAAAGATGAAATATCCAAATTCTTGGGAGTTGAGCCGATAATGATAAACTCTGCCTTGGTATCTGCGCAGCAACGAAAAAGATGTTATTGGACAAACATTCCCAATATCACACAGCCGCAGGATAAGGAAATTTATCTAAAAGATATTTTGGTAAGCGGTATTCCGTGGCAGGATAAGTCCTACGCTTATACAACAAGGTGTCAGTGCACAACGTTTAAGGACACACTTAAACGCCATAGGCATACTATGATTGCCGAACCAGTCGTATTACAGAGGGGACACGGATACAATAAAGGTGGTATAAAACAGGGAAAATGCCCTACTTTTACTGCAAGTGACAGTTTTGTATATAACAATTTGGTTGCCGTGCCTGTAAGGATAGGACATATTGGGAAAGGCGGTTTGGGCGAACGAATTTATTCTGTTTATGGAAAATCTGTTTCAATGAAAGCTAATGGCGGAGGCGGCGGAGCAAAAACAGGATTATACAAAATTGACTTGCCTGACGGCGATTATATCATACGCAAGCTTTACCCGATAGAAGCGGAACGTCTGCAAACTCTCCCCGATAATTACACGGAGGGAGTGTCCAATACTCAGAGATACAAGTGTATCGGAAACGGGTGGACTGTGGACGTTATAGCGCATATTCTCGGTTTTATTCCGAAATAAAATGAAAGGACTGAAAAAAATGGAATATATTCTTTCTTTGAGCTATGGCAAGGACAGTCTTGCCTGTTTGGGAGCTATTGCTGAATTGGGGTGGCAGCTTGACCGTATAATTCACGCTGAAATATGGGCAACTGAAACTATTCCTGCCGATTTGCCGCCAATGGTGGAATTTAAGGATAAAGCCGATAAAATCATAAAAAAACGATACGGAATAACCGTTGAACACGTTTCAGCAGGAATTACATATGAGGAAATCTTTTATCATTATGTAAAAAACAAAGGAAAAAGCATAAATTCAGGGCATATAAACGGCTTTCCAATGATAAAAGGTGCTTGGTGCAACAGCAAGCTTAAAGTTGCAGCTTTAAATAAAATTGATAAAAATGCTGTTTCCTATATTGGAATAGCCTATGATGAACCCAAAAGATTTAAAGTTTTATCGGCGAAAAAATTATCTCCGCTTGTTGCCGCAAAATGGACGGAAAAAATGTGTTATGACTGGTGTAAAAAGAATGATCTGCTTTCACCGATATATGAATCATCAACCCGTGGTGGGTGTTGGTTTTGCCATAACCAAAGTGTTGAACAGCTTCGGCTGCTGAGACACAGCTATCCTGACCTTTGGGAACTTCTTATGCAATGGGATAAGGACTCGCCAATTACTTTTAAACCCGATCATACCGTTCATGACTTTGACAAGCGTTTTCAGCTTGAAGATTTGAATATAATCATTCCAAACGACAGACGTTTTCGGTGGAAATGTCTGAATGACCATACATTTAACTGACAGCTTATGTATTTCGTGTGTCATGATGACACACAGCGAAAGGAGTTAATATGCCAAAATTTACTGACGAACAGGTAGAACGTGCAAAAAATGTTGATGTCCGCACGTTTCTTGAAAAAACTGAGGGATACGTTTTTCAGCAGCATGGAAGATATTTAAAGTGCCAAAATCCAGAGCAAACAGGACAGCCGTCCTCACTTACAGTTGATACAAATTTAAACCGAATTTTCTATAACTCTGAGACTGGTAAAAAGCCGCTTTCAGCTCTCGACTGGTGCAAAGAGATAAGAGACCTTGATTTTCAATCCTCCATGCAGCTCATACTTGGTGAAAGTCCGCATGGCGAAAGAGCCGAAAAGCCAAAATTTCATCAGCATATATCAGAACCTATAAGCAATGTTTCCAAAGAGCTTAATTTGCCCGAAAAATCCGATACTTCAAAGAATGTATATGCTTATCTTACGAAAACAAGGGGCATTCCTGCAAATATCGTAAATGACTGTCTTAAAAATGGCACGATTTATCAGGACGAAAGAAAAAATGCTGTATTTGTCGGATATGACGATAATAAGCAAGCCAAATATGCCGCAAGGCGTGGAACGTTTACTCCTGACGGAAAAGAACCGTTCAAGCGAGACTGTTCGGGCAGCGATAAAAAGTTTGCTTTTAAATTGGAGGGCAAAAGTACCGATACCGTTTATGTTGCGGAAGCTGCCATAGACGCACTTAGCCTTGCTGCGTTGGAGGATAAATTCAACGGCAGCGGAGCATATAAGGAAAAGACCTACATATCAACAGGCGGCGCAGGAATTGATAATGCCTTAGAACAGTTCTGTAAAACACATGATGTTAAAACCATAAATATATGCTTTGATGATGATGATGCAGGAAAAAGCGGCATGGAGAACATTATGAAAAAGTTCCGTGAAAAAGGTTATGAGGTAAATGATATGAGAGCTACTCTTGCTCATGACTATAATGATGAGCTTGTAAAATTCAATAACGATCCCAAATTTTACAAAGAGCCGCCCATAACGGTCAGACCGCCCGAAACAGTTGTACAGAAACAAAATAATGTGAATATTGAAACCAAGACAGCTGATACTGAAAATAAAAGGAATGATATTATGCCGGAAATCACAAGTACAGAGAAACCCGAAATTGAGAACTCAGAAAAGCTTGAAACTCCAAAATCTGAGAAACCCGAAATAGGAATCTCAGATAAACCTGAGATTCCAAACTCAGTGAAGTCTGAAATAGCCAATCCAGTGAAGCCTGAAATTCCACCATCAGAGAAAAAAGAATCGTCAGAAATTCAATCATCTGTTATTTTTGGAAATACAGGATACAGCAAAATCCCCGATAAGGAGCATATTACCAACATTGAACCGTCAATCGCCGTAAATCTTTTTGACCGCTTACAGCATGAAAACATTCAGTTTTCGGGAAAATTTGCAAAAGACGGTTTGGTCATAGCCGCTTCAAAGGATAATGTCGATAAAGTAAATGCAATGATCCGTGAAGAAACAGCCTTACTCAGAAAGAGAGAAGAACAGGAGCTTTCCGTACCCGATATCCCGAAAGAAGTAAAGTCTGAGCAGACAGTCTCAAATCCTGAGTCTCGGAAAGAAAATCAGGAAGCTGTTAGCGACAAGGCTTTATCAGAAATGAGCCAAGAGCAGAAAGTGAATTTTCTGCTTTCATCTGCAAAAAACAGACAGGAACATAAGAGAGCCGATTTACTTGACAAGATTGACCGCATTGACAGTAAAATTGCGGACAGACAGCAGCGCATTGAAAAGCTGAATGATAAAATATCGGATATTGAGCTGTCTCTGAAAACATCGGCTGCTTTCAAGCTTGCCTTTGGCAATACACCGATCGGCAAGCTTATTGATATAAGAATCTCCAAACAGCAGGCTAAAATTGAGCAGATACAAACTGAAAAGATTCCAAAGCATGAAGCTAAAATAGAAGCTCAGAACGCCAAAAAAGATAAAGTCACCTCAAAACTCGGAAAGGTCAACAGAAAAATTGATACGATTGACAAGGTGCAGGATTTTTTTTCGGCTCTAAGCAGTAAGGATAAAGTCGAAAGGCATACCGGCTTTATAACAGGACTTGAAAACCTTTCTGCTGTCCGCCGTGAAAGTCTCGAAAATAAGCTGCACAAGACCAATACCCGAATTGATATGCTCTCGGCTAAATACAGTTCTCCCGAAATTCCCCATAGCGAAAGGCTTAATATCAGACAAACAATACATTCTCTCAGGAAAAAGGCTGACATATTATCTTCCAAAATTGAGGGATTAAACAAGCTTAACGGCAGTTTGGACGATATGAAAAACGGCAGATTTACAGAATCGGAAGTGGAAACATCAGTTGCCAAGACTGCCGATAAAATAAACGAACAGCTTGTAAATGCCAATAATCAGGAAGAAAAAGGCATAATCAACAACTTTGTTGCTGTTTCCGTAGAAGCAGGAAATGAAGCCATAGCGGAAGTAATGGAAGAAAAGACTGTTGACCGTGAGAAAAAGATAGATCCTGTTATGGAACGGGAACGCTTACCCGAAGAACAAGAGCCGAATGTGACGGAAGATACCGAGCAGAAAATAATTACTGCAGTGGCAGCCGTTACGGGCATTGCCTTGTCTGAGCTTAACAGACTTCCCGTGGATATAAAATCGGATATTATTTCTGAATTTCAACAGAATAACGGCAATATTGCCGCTGAACAGCTCACCGAAAGAATATGCGAAATTGCGGATATTGAGCCGCCCGAAATAATTAAGCTTGCCGAGCCTGAAATAAAGCCGCAGGAGAATAAGGAGAAAGAGAACCCTTTGCGTGAACTGGAGGATTTGCTTGAAGAAAACGATAACTACTTTGACGGTATGCTTAACAATCTTCCTCCTGAAAAGCCTGTCAAACAGGAACGTGAGGATTCACACGATGAACCTCTCTTATCACGAAGCAGGATAATGAGCAATGATTTTAAGCCTTTATCCGAAAAATCGAACGAGGATATTGAAAAGAGCAATAACAAAAAGCATGATTTAAGCATTTAATATACTTTGTATAAAATGCCAAAAGATAAAGTCAAGGCAAAAAAGCCTTGACTTTATCACTTTAATGTGCTACAATAGAATGGAGGAATAGAAATGCCAAATGATAAGCTTAGCGAAGCGCAGGCAATATATGTTTCCGAAATACGAAAAGTGCAGGAATCAGCCGATACATGGAGAGATTTTCTTGACTTTTCGGCGAAAGTAATGGTTAATAAAAATCAAAGCGAATTTGAATTTTCGTCAAAGTTGATTATACACGCCCGTAATTCAAAGGCTACAGATTGCAGACAATTCGGCGAGTGGAAAACAAATGACGGAAATCACGTTAATCGCTATGAAAAAGGAATACCTGTGCTTTCACGAGATAAAAGCGGAAAGCAATCTGTAACATACCTCTTTGATACAAGTCAGACTGCTTTCCCCAAAGAGCCTGAACGTGTTGCAATACCTGACGCACATAAGGACAATTTTAAATCCGAACTTAACTCCGTGATTGACAGATTATCCGATAACGTTTCATTTTCCGATGAGCAGAAAAGACTTTTCAGGGAGACTGCCGAATACAAATTTTGCAAACAGTATCAACTTGACATTTCCGAGAATACAGAAAGATTTTCGGGCATAGAAAACCTTTCTGTAAGAGAAATCGCCAATATTGGAATCGTGCTTAACAGGTGCGGTCAGGAATTATCAGCTATAATTGAAAGGAATGATCTGAATGAACAGGAACAAAGTGGTAACAGTAAATCAAGAGAAGATCGGGCAGAACTTTACGGACGAGAACGGCGTGGAGTGGATCTGGGAAGCGGATTATCGGGAACACGCAATGAAGTACGAGTACGACGAGGAACTGAACGAGTGGAGCAAACTCAACGAGGAGAATCTGACATACGAACCGCTGATAGAGATACACGAACCGAGACCGACAGCCGAGATGGGCAAGTACGGCATTCTGAGATTGAAGTTCATATGGCAGACACCGTGTCTGATAGAAGCGATAATGCTGAACGGGGATATAACGCAACACTGCGAGGAAATGAACGAGAAAGTCTTGGAGCTGATGGAGAATATCATAGAGAAGAAGAAACAGTCGGACGAGTACAAGGCGGCACTTCTCTCGGGCAAATATCTTCAGATACTCCAGTTGTCGGAGAGATACAGGAAAGAAGCGGAGGAAGAGATACTTCCGGTAACAGTTTACGCAATATAAAAGATGAAGCGGCAGAGCCTGAAAAGGTTTCTGCCGTTTCTGATTTATCGGCTGATATTCCCGATGAGCAGCCAAAGGAACATTCTGACGGCTTTGAAAATTCCAAACGCTCCAAAAACGGAGATATCATTCTCGGCAATACTACATTCAGATATATTCCCGAAAAGACCTACACCAAAATCAGCAAGGATATAGCTGCCGAAGTCGCAGATCAGCTTGAAAAGCAAGGTGTGAAGTTTTCGGGCGTTATAAAGGGAGATACGGCAACAATTACCGTAAGCAAGCCGCAAAAAGAAGCTCTTGACAGTATTATTGCAAGTGTTTCCTCTCCCGACAATGATGTTACACTCTCTCAAAGCGAATTTATAGAAATCGCTTCAAATATTTTATCTGAAGATAATAAGATTTTCAATGCTCACAGAAACTCCGATGAACAGAATTACCGCCTTGAAGTCAACAGCGGTATAGACAGGATTTGGGCAGAGGCTATTTCAAATAGCCGTGACATTGGATATTCCGTCTCTGAAATGTCACAGCTTTGGGAAAGCTTTCAGAATGACAGCAGCATAAAAGAACATATTCAGGCTGTCGTAGCCGAAAATGTGGATATAACTCTCACAGAAAGAGAACAGCAGATTGAAAAAACACGTCAGTTTGCCAAGGAACAGGGACTTCCCTTTTCGGAGAACTACAGCAAGGGCGCAGATGAGAAATTTAATCCTTATGTCGCTGACGGCAGTATGTCTCCCGAAGATTATGAAAAAATGCACGAGCTGATAAACGCTGATAAATCAAGACCTACTGTTGATGATCTGTCTGTGGGAGATGTTATTCTTTATGACGGCAAACGCAGAGAAGTTGAGCAGATAGATGAAAAGCGTATCAGTTTAAAGGATTTGGACGCTCCCGATTACGGGGGAATTCTGCTCGGCACAAGTGATGTATATGCGTATGACGGTTGGCAGGAAGAAATGAATGAAAAAGGCTTTGAAATAATTTCAAAGGCTGAACCCGAAATTACGCTGAATGTCGGAGATGTTATAAAAATCGCTCCCGACAGGGAAAATCCCGAACTTTCAGAAAGATACGGCGTTGTTGAATTAAGCTCAGAGTATCGTTTGGAAGTTGGCACATATGACCTGAATGATACTGCTTTTTGCATGAAAAACGGTGCAATCAGCTGTGATAAGAATATATTCGCCAAGGAATATGACTTTGAATATATAGGCAACGTTGAAGAACTGCGCAATGCTGACCATGAACAAAACAAAGCAATATATGAAGCTTTGGAGAATCATGATATAATTCACCTCACGATTGCGGACGAAACAGCAGAAACTTTTATAGCTCAGAATGTTCAGAACAGTAAAATCAGAGACCTCCGTATCGAGTACAATGAATTCGATGATGAAAAAAACGATTATGATAAAGGATTTGTACTGAAAGGTGATACTGAAAAAATCAAAGATTGCATTCTTGTTTCATACGGTGAGATCTCGCCTGAAAGTATGTATCTTTCCATTAAAAATGATAAGTTCAATGTCTCGGAAATTGAGACGAATGAACCCGAAAAGACGTTTGAGCATGAAAATAAGACCACTATCAGCACAGAGATTGTTGATGAAGAAAAAAATATGTCACGTCAGATGTCCTTATTCGATGATATTTCGGATATTGAGGATTTCCCCGATTTCATTGAGGAAGAAAGCATTGTATCAAGCATTCCCGAACCGTCTGCAATTACTGATTTCAGAGCAAAGACTGAGGAAAATTTCAAGTTCTACAACTTCAAACCTCTTGAAATTGAAAACATGGTCAAAGACTTTGTACAGAAAGTCTTTGAGGAGAATGGAGTAAATGCTGATATTCACGGTGCAGCCGTTACAGGTTCACGCTCCCGTGGGCTTGAAAATGCGGATTCTGACATTGATGTGGTTATTGAAGTGGACTCTGACCTAAAAGAAGATGTGCTTTTCAATATCATTCATGATGAAGAATTTACACTTTCAGGCTGCACGATTGATATAAATCCGATCAAAGCTGACGAAACAGGCACACTTGAAACTTATTTGCCAACAGCGGAAGCCTATCTTACAGAAAAAGCACAGAACAATAAGCATACTGACCTTGATGTTGCCAAGCAGCTTATTACGGACTATCTTGACAGTGAATTTGATGAACCGTCTGACTTTTCTGATATTTCAAAGATTTCTCTTGCTTATACTACTGATGAAGAGCATGATCTACCGATACAGGTTTATGCGGATTTGGAACAGTTCAGGCTCATTTATGAGTATGACGGCAATGTTGTTCGTAATGAGCAGTATAACTCCCTTGCAGAAATGAACAAAAATGCTCTGTCGGTACTTGATTTCAGTGACCTTGTATCACTTTCCGATGATGAGATTTTATCGGTCATTCAGGCAAAGTCTGATGAACCGCTTCACTCCGAATCTGAGATAAAAGCACCTGAAAAGCCGCAGAAATTCACCATAACCGACTATAATCTCGGCGAGGGCGGCGCAAAAACCAAGTTCAAAAACAATTTGCTTGCAATTCAGACCTTAAAGCAGATTGAAAGCGAGGACAGACGTGCAACTCCGGAGGAACAGGAAATTCTTTCAAAATACGTTGGTTGGGGCGGCTTGCAGGAAGCCTTTGACGAACGTGAAGCTTCGTGGAGAAAAGAGTTCAATGAGCTTAAATCACTCCTTACGGAAGAAGAATATGAAGCTGCCCGTTCAACCGTAAACGATGCTTTTTATACCTCGCCGATCATTACACAGGCAATTTATGAGGGACTTTCAAATATAGGATTTAAAGGCGGAGAAATCCTTGAACCGTCAATGGGTGTTGGTAATTTCTTCGGAACTATGCCCGATAAAATGCGTGAAAACAGCAATCTCGCAGGAATTGAAATAGACAGCATATCAGGACGTATTGCCCAAAAGCTTTATCCTGAAGCTGACATTGCTATAAATGGCTTTGAGAAAATAAAACTTGCCAAAGGCTCGTTTGACTTGGCTGTCGGCAATGTTCCGTTTGGAAATCACGGTGTAAATGACAAGACCAAAGCCTACAGCGGTATGCTGATACATGACTATTTTTTTGCAAAGTCTCTTGACAGCGTTCGTTCGGGCGGTGTGGTTGCGTTTATCACGTCAACGGGAACGCTCGACAAGGAAGATATAAAAGTCCGTCAAATGCTTGCACAGAAAGCCGAGCTTATGGGCGCAGTACGCTTGCCCAATAATGCTTTTCAGAAGAATGCAGGAACTCAGACATCAACGGATATTATCTTCCTGAAAAAGCGTGAAAAGCCGCTTAATATAAGCGATATGCCTATGGACAAATCCTGCGATTGGGTTCATACAAAGGAAAATGCTGACGGTTTAAAAATCAATAGCTATTTTGCGGATAATCCTGACATGGTTTTGGGAAATCTCTCCGACAATGGAAGATTCGGCAGCATTGTATGTACTCCTATTCAGGGTGCAGACCTTAAAGAACAGCTTCACAATGCTATGAAGCACATCAAGGGCGAATATGTTCCCCTTGAATTTCAGCAGGAGCTTGATGAAAAGCAAACGGATCTATATCTTACCGCAACTCCTGACATTGAAAATCTGACCTATACAGTAGTTGATGATAAGCTGTATTACCGTGTGGACGATAATCTGATACCGCTGAAAGAGAGTGAACAGCACGGAGTAGTTGCTGAACGCCGCAAAGCTATGTGCGGTATGGGCAAAACCGTCCGTGAGCTGCTACAGGCACAGGTTGAGGACAGACCGGACAGTGAAATAAAATCTCTGCAAGCTGAGCTGACATTGAAATATGATAAGTTTGTAAAGAAATTCGGTCGAATAAATCCGATAGAAACTCCCAATTCCAAAAATGCGAGCGGAATTTCAAGGAAAGCTCAGAACAGCAATGCTTTCAAAAATGATGTAAGACTTCCTCTTTTACAGTCCCTCGAAAAATTGAAAGACGGACAATTTATAGGAAAAACCGAAATATTCACCGAAAGAACCATTCGTCCCCACAAAGTTGCGGAACACGTTGAAACGTCCCATGAAGCATTGATATTATCCATGTCCGAAAAGGGCAGGATTGATTTTGACTATATGGAGCAGCTCACAGGCTTTGAGCGAAACAAGATAGTTGATGATCTGCACGGCGATATTTTCCCCGTTCCCGAACTTTCCACGGAAAACAATACCGTTTATCAGACCAGTGATGAATATCTGTCAGGCAATATTTATAAGAAAATTGCTCAGGCAGAAGCTAAAATATCCGAAAATCCCGAATATGCGGATAACATTGCGGCTCTTACGGAAGTTATACCAAAACCGCTGAAAGCAACGGAAATAGATATGCAGCTTGGAATGACATGGATTGATACAAAAGTCATTCAGCAATTCATGTATGAGCTTTTTGAAACACCTACTCGCTTTAAAGAATATGACAGCAATGTTGCACAGGAAAATCCAAATGCAATCACGGTTAATTATTCGGGTTCGGGAAAAGGCTCATGGAAAATAAAGAATGCCCGTCTTGACAACTCCTTGAAATCGACTAAGAATTTCGGCACAAAGGATTATAACGCATATGAGCTGCTTGAAAAAATCCTCAATGCTAAATCGGTAGCCGTTACAGAAACAGTCAGCGATCCGGTTACAGGCAGCAAAAAGACCATGATTCTTGAAAAGGAAACAAAGGCTGCGGAAGATAAGGTAAAGCAAATCAATGCGGCTTTCAAAAAGTGGATTTTTGCAGACCCCGAAAGACGTAATGAACTTGTAAAAACTTATAATGAAAAGTTCAACGGCATTCGTCCCCGTGAATATGACGGAAGTTACCTCAATTTCTTTGGGTCAAATCCCGAAATCACCTTAAAACCACATCAGAAAAATGCCGTAGCACACGCACTTTTCGGAGGAAATACACTGTTTGCACATCAGGTTGGTGCCGGAAAAACATTTGAAATGATCGCTACGGCAATGGAGGGAAAACGTCTCGGACTGCACAATAAGTCTATGTTTGTCGTACCAAATCATCTGACGGAACAGATAGGTTCTGACTTCATGAAGCTTTACCCCAATGCAAATATTCTTGTGGCAAAGGCAGACGATTTTTCGCCACAGAAGCGCAGACAAATGTGCGCAAGAATAGCTACTGGCAATTTCGATGCTGTAATTATCGGTCATTCTCAGCTTATAAAAATACCGCTTTCATCGAAACGTGAAGAAGAATTTATCCGTAATCAGATAAATGAAGTAATGGCAGCTCTTGACGCAGCCAATGAGACAGACAGCAAAAGTTATACCGTAAAACAGCTTGAAGCGATAAAAGCCAAACTCCGAGACCGACTTGAAAAACTCACTAACGGTACAGTTAAGGATAATGCAGTAACCTTTGAGGAACTTGGAGTAGATAAGCTTTTTGTTGATGAAGCTCATGAGTTTAAAAATCTTTATGTTTCCACAAAAATGGAGAATGTATCAGGTCTTTCAACCAATGCCGATGTTCAGAAAACTCAGGATCTGTACATGAAATGTCAGTACCTTGATGAAAAAACGAACAGCAAGGGAGTGGTTTTCAGTACAGGAACGCCCGTGACGAATGCCCTTTCCGAAATGTACACCACTATGAAGTATTTGCAGTCCGATTTGCTGAAAGAAACAGGACTGAACAGCTTTGACGCATGGGCAGGAAATTTCACAAGAAAATCTACAGAAGCTGAAATATCACCAAGCGGAAGCGACTGGAGAATGAAAACCCGATTGAAATTCACGAACGTTCCTGAACTTGTAACTATGTTCAAGGAATGTGCGGATATAAAGATGGCAGATCAGCTCAATCTTGATGTTCCCGACTGTGAGAAGCATATCGTTTCAGTCGAACCAACAAAAGTACAGAAAGCAGTCGTTGAAGATCTTGCGAAACGTGCCGAAAGAATAAATCAAGGTGCTGTCTCCCGAAGTGAAGATAATATGCTTGTGGTAACAGGAGACGGAAGAAAACTCGGTCTTGACCAACGTCTCTTTGATATCAACTTTGCGGACGAACCTCAGACAAAGCTCAATTCCTGCGTTCAGAACGTTTTCGATATATGGGAGAAAACTGCCGAAAAGAAATCAACTCAGCTCGTTTTCTGCGATCTTGGTGTTCCTCAGTCAAAGGAAGATTTAAAGAAAAACGGAGAACGTTTTGACGTTTACAACGATATACGTTCAAAGCTGATCGAAAAAGGTATTCCCGAAAAGGAAATTGCATTCATTCATGACGCTGCAAGTGAGGTGGAAAAGGCAAAGCTGTTTTCAAAAGTTCGTAACGGAGATGTCCGTGTACTTATCGGTTCAACTCAGAAAATGGGCGCAGGAACTAACGTGCAGGACAAGCTTATTGCACTTCATGACCTTGATTGTCCGTGGAGACCGGCTGACCTTACACAGCGTTTGGGACGTATGGTCCGGCAGGGCAATGAAAATAAAAAGGTTGATAATTTCAGATATGTTACCAAAGGCACATTTGACGCTTATCTTTATCAAATGGTCGAGAAGAAGCAGGAAAGTATCGCACAGATCTTCACTTCAAAGGCTATTGCCCGAACCTGTGATGATATTGACGATATGGCTGTGGATTTCATGCAGGTCAAAATGGCAGCTATCGGTGATGAGCGTATCAGGCGGCAAATGGAGCTTCGTGAGGATATCCGCAGTCTGAATATGCTCAAAAATACATATTTGGAGAACAAATACGAAATTGAGGACAATATAAACAAACTGCCCGATAAAATCGCCAACATAGAAAAAATCATCAAAAACATTTCTGACGATACGAAAACAATAAACAACTTCCAACCGAAAAAGGATATTGACGGTAAGGAAGTTTTTGAAATGAAAATTGGTGATACGGTTTATACCGACAAAAAAGAAGCTGCGGAAGCCTTTGACAAGACTATGAAAATAGCAGTAATGGGTAATCCTAAAGGAATGACAGAAATCGCCGAGTACAAAGGATTTAAGATTGATGTATCGTATGATGGATTCTGTAAGAGATATTATGGCAATCTGAACGGTGCAAACAGCTATCCTATTGAATTCGGCAGCAGTGAAAGCGGTAATATCACAAGAATTGACAACACCATTGCTTCTGTTCCCAAGCGTATAGACAAGGTTTGCAATGAACTGGAACGGCTCAAGGTCGAGCTTGCCGACAGCAAAAAAGAGATAAATCAGCCGTTTGAGTATGAATCAGAGCTTGAGGAAAAAAAGCAGGAGCTTGAACGGCTTACCGATGAGATAAATGCGGATAAGGTAAATGGAGAAATCCTACCTGAACAGCCTGAAAGCACATCTCACAGCATTCAGGCTGCGGCTTCTGAGGAACAGCCTGAGCAGTCCGAAAAGCCGAAAACGCTGAACATCAAATGGAGACAGAATGACAAAGAGCTGCGAATATCCTATGACAGCTCTGCCGAAAACAAGATCACGTCATTTTCTGACGGAAAGGAAGTAGGTCATTGCTCCGTTGATGAGCTGACAGTTTCAAGAATCAGCGAAAACGAGCAGAAGAATTATCCTGCTGACATAAATAAATGTGTCAAGCCTTTAAATCTTGCATTCAGCAGTAAAATGGCTATGCACATCAGAACCTTTGCCGAAAAGGTAAAGACTGCTGAGAAAGATACGGACCGGAGCAATACAGCGTTATTTTCCCGTGAAAAAATCATGAGTGATGATTTCAAGCCAACATCAGGCAAAAATTCCGACAGCCTTTCTCTGCCGGAGCATTGATTTTATCCCGAACAAGCAAGTCAGCTTGTTCGGGATTTTTCTGTTTATATATAACATTTTTTGTGCATATCTACAAAAATCAGAAAAAATAGTGTATAATGAAAGAAAATGCCGTTTTTAAAACATTTATATTAAATGGTGTATATTTATATCTCTTGAACAAAGGAGCAATTTTATGTACGATGAAATTGTAAGCAGATATTACAATGTAATTCTGAATTATTGCAAATATAAACTGAATGGGAACAAAACGGCTGCTGAGGATATAACGCAGGAAGTGTTTTTTGTTCTGTACAAAAAACGGAATCACCTGAAAATGGGAGACAACATAAAGCTGTGGCTTTATCGAGCCGCAGATAATCAGATAAAGGCATACATAAGAAAGAATCCGTCTTTTCAGCCGATTGATGAGCTGTCGGAACTTGCTGCCGTGTCTGAAATTTCCGAAATTACAGACAGCACATTCGATTTCCTGACACCTGAAGAACTCGCACTTATCACCGAATACTATGACGGTGACAAGGCAGCAGCCGCAAGAAAGAACAATATTTCAATGAACGGATTATATATCCGCATACACAGGATCAAGAAAAAGCTTTTGGACAGTGCCGTTAGAATGAACAAAATCAATAAGTGAAATTGTAAAAATACAACAAACTTAAATTGCTTTGAAAGAAATAAGGCTTTTTCAAACATTTATTAAGCAAAGGAGCAGAGAGCCAATGAAAGACCTTGCAGAGAAAATAAACGCCGACAGGGAGTTTACAATGGAAGCGTATAACTACATCAGAAGCGAACTGGATAAGGAAACAGCCAAGCCGCTTCGCAAGCGTGACTTTGACCGTATCGAGCAGCTCACCGCTCAACTGAATGAGCTGACGGGTGATAACAGCGATTCGGAACAGCCTGATACAAGTGAGCTGTATAAGAGAATAAGAAACTACGAAAAAACGTCCAAAAAGCCTTTTAGTGTCATGAAAAGGTTTGCTCCCGTACTTTGCTGTATGGTTCTTGTTTTGGCAGCCAACTGCATAACTGTACTGGCATACGATATGAATATTATATCGGCTGTTATCAAGTTCACACAGGGCGGATTTTCCGTTGACTTCGGCAATCAGCCTGAAAAAATCGTTCTCCCTACATCAGAGGACGATCCCTATGGACTTATTGCCAAGCTTGCGGAATATGACATAGAATTTGAAACTCCGCACTATATTCCGGAGGGATTTGTACTTACAGATGTTGATACCAATGTTAATGAAAATTTCTCAAGTTCAGTATCATTCCATTATGAAAATGACAAACAGAAATTTATATTGTCATATGATAAATATCTGAAAGCAGTTCCCGATATAGTTATTCCGAGTGATGAGTATAATCTCTCAGAAACAGAAGTAAACGGCTCTACAGCGATAATTTCAAAGGAAGATAACCAATACACTATAACTTATCAAAAGGGCAAAACCAACTTTGTAATGTTTGCTGTTGACGTTCCATATGATGAGTGTGATAAAATGGTAGCTTCAATAAAATGACAGCAGGAGGAAAATAAAAGTGAATAAAAAAGCATTAGCATTAAGTGTTGCAAGCGTTCTGACCTACACTGTACCCACAATGCCTGTTAAAGCGGCTTCTAATGCCCCTACAAGCGTATCGGACAGCAGAACAGCAGGATTGATAAGCAGTTGTTCCCTCAGTATTTCATCAGGCAGAAAGCAGATTTACATTGCGGCTGATATAAAAGCCATTGAAAGCATGAAATCAATCGGCTACAAAGATATTTCTATAGAGTACAGCTCAGATAAGGTCAACTGGAAAAAGGAAAAATCTGTTGATGATTTGCTGAAATCGGGCAGCAGTTATTATCTTAATAACTATTCCGTGTCGGTAAAGGGCGGCTACTATTACCGTGTTTCCCTAACTCACTACGCTAAAGAGAGCGGTCTGTTCGGTTCTTCTCAAAGTGTAACGAATACCTCTAATAGCGTTTGGGTAGATTAAAGCGTGTCACGGTGACACATTGTATCAGAAAGGTGATGGTTATATTGATTGTATAGGCTTAGCTCAGGCTTTTGGATCTCAAACAAACACAAAAATCTTGGAGAAATCCAAATACAATAAGAGATAAATTTTTTAACGCAGACTTCAAACGCACTATAAAAATACATCAGGATAGACAGAACGGTTTTCTCCTCACAATCAGAAAGTGAGGAAATTACTATGAAAATGACAAAAAGAATTGCTACTATGGTAGCTTGTGCTGTAATGGCTGCTTCTTCTATGGTGGGCATGGGTGCTTCGGCAGCTAATACTACCTTGTTAAATGAAACGGAAAGCAATAACACAATTCAGACTGCCGATAATATTACTTGTAACAATGTGGTTTCAGGAAGACTTTCGTCAAGTTCTGACGTTGATTACTTTAGTTACTTTGCTCCTGCAACAGGTTACGTTAATATTCAGCTCGGACTTTCAGGCAGTGATTATAAGCTGACATTGCTGAACAATTCTGGCAACACATTAGCTACATCAAGTAATGTCGGTGTTACTGCGGGCGAGAGTATCAGATACTATGTCAATGCCAACACTCTTTATTATATAAAGGTATCTACTCAGTCTACTACTTACAGTTCATCATATAAGCTTTATGCTTCATATCCATACACAACAGCAAATTCTTGGTATCCACAAATAGATGCTGTTTCAGGAAGTTACGAACGTTGGAACACATATAAATTGGATACTCTTACAACGAGTGGCAGCAAAAAGTTTATGATAAACGGAGAAAAGGGCGATTTGATGTATCAGGGGTGCGCTCTTGCTTGTATAGCAATGGTTTTAAATAACCAAGGAGCGAAAACCACATACAATATAACGGACTATCGAACTGGGTATTATGGAAAAGCTTATGCAGACCCGTTTACTGTGGCAATGGTTAATGCAGGTTTAACATCAGTTACAAGTTCAAACAGTACATCATTAGCTGCATATATAAATAACTGGGGTACTATTGCCTCTGCTTTTGGTAAAACAGTCAACAACTCTCATACTGCCACATGGGATAATGCTGTTAATTTAGTTTCATCGAATCCAAACGGAGTAATTGTTAAATTTATAAAAAAGGATTCAAAAGGTAACGATGTACCACATTATGTTGTTTTAACAAAATCATCTAATTCAGCAGGATATGTTATATATGACCCCGGTACAAACGGAGCTTCAGGTAACGGGAAAACATGGGAAAATTCTTATACCAAGAATAATTATACGCAATCACAAGTAAAGCAGGTTATAACCATAAGTTAGGAGTAATTTATATGAAAAAATATTTCGCCTTAATTTTTTTCGCACTGGCATTCACTGCCTGTTCATTAAACCGTACGACAGATAGTGTTTTATCAGATGTTATCGCAATTGAAGAAGAACATTATGTGCGAGATATTTCTTCATCTGTTCAAAATTCTATCGAAACGAGCATATCTACTAAACCAATGACTACAGCAATACAAACTGAAGATACTTTAAAAGAAACTACTATTGTTGAGAATAGTGATGAAATCATTCCGTTTGAATGTTATAACGATATGTCAGAAAAAAACTATATATCATATAACAATATTGATGATGAAATATGTGTGCTTTTAAAAAAAGCATCTAATGTTTACTATAAATATTTCCTTGAAGTAAATGAAGAAACTTTCCAACACGATAAAAACGTTAATTTTATCTTTGAGAATAAATCTGCTGAATTCGAGTACGAAAGTGAATATGCCCTCACAGGAATATCGTATGAAAGCTTTAGAGAATACATTCTTGAAATCTTTACAGGGAATTTCACAGAAAATGAATTACTTGGAGATGAAACAGAAAGTCTTCACTATTTGTATCTTTACGGAACAACTAATGGAATAACAAGTATTTATCAAAATTATAATGGCGAATTATGCTATTATACAAGCTTTGGATATGTGAGAAATACCTGTTTTGATAAGATTGAATTTAATGTTTCTGAACAAACAGATGATAAAATAACGATAGTAGGCACAGCACATTATTCTGACCCGAATGATAAATCCATTCAATGGGAATATGCTTATGATTATAATATTATTCTAACCGAAAATGGTTGGAGAGTGGATTCTTTTACAAATTGGGATTAACAAAACGGACAAGGAAACAACCTTGTCCGTTTTGTTCTTCTAAATTCAAACAATATTTAACTATTTTTACTTGAAATATCGCATAAAATAATATCTTTCAATAATTTGCTTGTGCAATATTGGTTCAACGACATTCCTGCCGCTTCGGCAGCTTTTTGCAATTCTGCCTTTTTCCCTTTTGGAAGCCGGATATTAAGCTGATCGTAATTTGCTTTGTTCCACCTGTCTTTAACTGCGGAAGTTGGTTTACTCATAAAATAGTCCTCCTGTTTTAAATAAATAGATTTAAGCGGAGCGAAAACGCTCCGCTTGGCTTATTAGTTCCAATACTTTTTTGCTCTGTAGATATAAGCGTTCTCGTCAGCTCCGTGTTCGGATACATAGGATTTAGCAAATTCGATAGCTTCTTCTTCACTGTTTGCTTCAACGTATCCCTGTGGGAATGCGCAAGCCCATTCGCCTGTGTAGCAATATCCGTTTTCTTCTTCTGTCATTTCAACGTAAAACTTTTTCATGATTATTACCTCTTGTCTTTCTGCCTGTCGGCGTTTAATATTGCTTCGTATATATTTTTGCGGAGATTAACCGCTCCGCTCGGTTATGTGTTTTGGATATATTACCAAACATAAACGTCATTTAAATCTTCATCAACATCATTGTTGATATAATACCACGGTGAATCCATATACCATGTCTTGGCGATTGCTTCGCCGTTTTCTTCTTCAATATCTTTGTAGCTGCTCATTTCATCTTCAACGAGTTCAAAATCAATTTGCATACCAAGTTCTTTTGCCGCTGCGAAACGGTGGTGCATATCTATCATGATATATAACTCGTTTCCGTCTGAATCTTGAAGAAAAGATCTGATTACTGGAATTGTAATAGCTGTAGTGCCGTTTGCTTTAAATTCTGCAATCTTTTCTTCCATAATCTCATCATCTAAGTATTTCTGTGAGCTAATAACTGTCATAATTTTACCTCTTGTCTTTCTACCTGTCGGTGTTTGTGTTGTTCTTTACTGTACTTATATTATAGCATACTGTTAGCAGTATGTCAATGGTTTTCTGAAAATTATTTACAGTTTGTATGAATATACAAATATTGTCAACATAAGCTTTATATTTTCAAAATAATGTCAATAGCCAAATATAAAAAATAACCCCTGATTTACAGCATAATCAGAGGTTTTAAGTATTCAATTTTTTCTTTGCTCTAAGCCATTAGTATGCAGCTATTATTTCTTTGATAGAAATTCGGTAAATGAATCTGCACCCAATTTCCTCCGTTTCTTCATCATAGATGACCATATAGCGTTGCCCTCATCTTCGGTTATCAATCCCTTTTCAAGAGCTTCGGCTAAAATATCTCCTGTTGTGATATGTTTGAGTCCGAACTTTTCTATGTAGAAGCTTATATCTCTTAAATTGTTGCTTGCAAGAATGCCGTCCTTTTCTTTTGCCAAGGCTATTGAAGCGGCTTCACCGTCACCGATGATCTTATAGCCGTTTTTGGGGTCAGTCGTCATCTGAACATAGAGCTGATACTCACTTGAAGAAATATCCATATCGTATATCTCAGCATCTCCTGATTCTATCAATGTGTCTATACGTTGTTTAAGATGTGAAACACATGGATTTGAAAGCTCCTTGTATGTCTGCTTTGGAATAATGATTCTTCGGGAATAGAGCTGAACGAGAAGATTCTGACCGTTGACCCATAAAAAAGCAGAGATGCAGTCACTATCGAAAAAGAGTGAATCAGTCATTAAGCTCCTCCTCTTCCGCTTCATCACCGTAAACAAGGTCCGGTCTGAAAGCTTCAAGTAGAAGCTGATCATATTTTCCGTCCGAGATAATGCCATTATCAAGCAGCTCCTGCGCCTGCTTGATATAATAGCCGTATGTCCTGCGCTCTTTTTCGGAACGTGACGGTTTATACAGTGATGTGTCAAAGCCGAGCATGGCAGCCGTTCGGGTAACATTTCGGCGGTATTCATCAAACTGTTTTTGATCTATATACTTTTCATTTAATAATCTGTAAAGCATTGCCTGATGACTTACTCTGTAGTACTGCTCCAGTTGAATGACCTTTTCAAGGGGTACGGGTTCGCCGTCTTTTTTTATTACTTCTTCTCCAAGCGGCATTAAAAAAAATGAAGCAAACCAGTCTGCTTTTTGCTCTGTTTCATTGCCGATTCCAATGGCTTTTTTGCATATTATACTGCTCTGATCGTTATCATAGTAGTAATGATACAGCTCATGAGCGATCGAAAAATTCTGTCTGCCAACTGACATAGATGAATTTATAGCAATAATAGTGTCTTTACCGATTTTTACGCACATACCGCTGATATTATCGCCCATTGGATAAAGGACAAGCGAAAGGTGTTCTATATTCTGAACAACAGCAAAAACATCTATTGGAGAAACATCACTTTCACCGAGTTTTTTTCTCGCTGCAATAGCCTGCTGAAATATTTCCAATCTATCAATCATATCATTCACCTGTTTTTTCAGTCATAAAATTTGCATTCAAAGCTATCTTGTTTATGAAAGCTATTGTTTGCAAATCTTCATCTGTCAAGTCGCTTGCTCGGAATGCAAGAGCGGTTGACGGAATGGCTGCATTGTTTGAAAAAGATGATACGGGGACGCCAAACAATGCGGAAAGACTGTCCAACATATCCGATGTCAATGACCGTTCACCCTTTTCAATTTTTGAAACCATACTCTGATCAACACCTAAAAAGTCTGCAATATTCTTCTGAGTATATCCGCTGTTTTCACGGAACTCTTTAATTTTGCCATTAATACTCATATTAAGTTCCCCCTCAATCAGTTCTTAATATATTATTATATAGCATAGTTGTCATATTGTCAATACATTTTTATATAAAAAATATGACGGGAAAACGTGGCATTTATCTGTCCGTGTATTTACACATAATCCAGCTCATCTGCATTGCAGAACAAGATCATTTTGGAAAATGCCCACAGCCACATGGTCGCAAAAGTAAAAGCAATAGACAGTGCCTGAAAAATAACAGGAAGAAATTGAAAAAAGACTTCCAAACCTATTATAAGCAGCAGTAAAATGATAGTGTTTTTTAATGAATCAATTTTTCCGTTATCTATAAGTTCCCAAACTGCTTGGATAATAACGCCGCCTAACGTCATTGCAGAAAATACTTTTCCAATGGCTGATACTATTGCACTGCCGACCTGAAAAAAGGTTACTACTGTATGATTAAATCCCCATATGACAGAAGTGAGCAGTGCGATAATCACAAATAAGACAAGCCGAAAGGGAAAAGATACTATTTTAATGATTGTCATTTTTTCTCCCTCTTTTCAAAGTAACATAATCCATTTTCGTCACTGACAAATATGTATTCCTTTTTGTTATAACCTCCCCACACTTTTTGGCAGGAAAGGCATTTGTACTTTGTGATCCTCATCGTTGGTTCAATGCTCATATCACCTAACATTGCCCCGATTCGATTGCTTTTATCTTCAATATCAATGCCATTTTCACGCAAACAATGTTCGGATACATAGCTATATGTCGTTACAAGTGTTCCCATTACAGGAGTACTGCCACAATATGGGCATTTAACTAAATTCGGTTTAGTTTTTTCTTTCATTCTATTTTCCTTTCAGAGTGTGTCACCGTGACACATTTAAATTTACTTTTGATTTTCACCTGAATCTCTCAACAAATCTTTGCTGTCAAAGTAATCACCGATGTTATAGGAATTATAAATATCTTCGCTTACATCAAAAGAATTGTTTCCTTGATGTGTTTTGCCCTCATATTCAAATTCTCCTCTGATATATATACGGTAAACTGTAGGAACATAGCTTTGGTTATTGTTAAAGCCGTAACCGAATTTTCCGTTATAATAAACCAGTCCTCCATCGCTTTTTGTGTGACCGTTAATTATTTCCTTATCCGTAATAATTCCTGCTGAAACGCTCGCTTTGGAGTTGTAGCTTACTTTTTCACCTAAGAGTTTAAAACATTTTGATATTCCAAACAAACTTGAAACCAACACAAGAATAAGTATTACTATCTTAATTATGTCGAAAACAAGGTCGGCGTCGAAAAAAGAATAAAAAGGTGATTCTCTTTTTTCTTCATTTACATCAGTAGTGTCGTTCATATTATCAATTTTTCTCATTTCATTTTCCTTTCAGAGTGTGTCACCGTGACACACTCTCAAAATATTCATTTAACAGACGTGAGGACAGCTCATCAAGTTCACTGTCGGACAGAGAAATGTTATACTTTTTGCGTAACTTTGCGTACATATCAACTGTTGGCTTCTTATCTTCCTTAGCTGTGAGAACAGCAAGAATATCTTCTGCTTCTACCAGTCCGCTGTTGCTCTCTGTAAAGCTTCTGATACGCTTTGCAAGACCGACAGACAATCTTACCTTTGCTTCGCTCAGAGCTTGATATAGAGCGAGCTGAACGTCCGTATCAAGCTTTGCGATATAATCAACCGCACCGATATTGATAATACCTGTGTCGGTCATATCCTGCAATTCGGGAATAAGGCGGTTCACATCGAGATAGCGGTACATCGTTTTTCGGGATACATCAAACTTGACTGCTATTTCTCCTGCTGTAGTCTCATCATCGTTTCTAAGCTGCATATATCTTGCAAAGATTTTGCCATATTCGCTTGGCAGCGTTTTGTCTCTCTGAATGTTGCTTTCGGTAAGAATCCTGAAAACTTCATCGTCCGAATAGTCCTTAACAATGCATGGCACTGAGATCTGATTGAGAGATTTAGCCGCTTCATATCTATGATGACCGCAAATCACTTCGTATAAATCGCCCTTTGGTCTGACACGCAAAGGGGTAATAATGCCGATATCCATTGCACTTGCCGCTATCTGTTCAACCTTTTTGGGATTGATCTTGTACGGCTGACCGCCGTTCTTATCCATATACGGCTTCAAGCGAGAAAGTTCAATGACCGTGATTTTCTCTTTGCCGCCCCATACATCAGAATAGCTTTCCTCCAGTTCGGTCGGGATACTATCCTCAACCTTATCTTCAATAGCCTTACGGCTGTTTTTCATAGCTGTAAAGTCTATCTTACCCATTGCATTTACCTCCTGTTATCATAAGCTTAGTAGAATCAAAATAATTTTCGTCCGCATGACTTTTGTAACTTTGTGAAAAAATTCAAATATAAATTATACCTCATAAATTATAATTCCAAGAGAACATAAATAGATAAAGGTACAAAGGAACAAACAAGCTATAGACAAAAAAGTATGGTAGTGGTATTTAATCATAGAAAAGAAAAAAGAAACCTCATAACGAAAAAACGCCCAAGAAATAAAGAAAACACCCAATATGGTTAAAATAGAATCAACGTTAAACATTTTATACCTCAATCATAAAATTTTTACAGATAAAGCTCTCATATTTACAAATAGTTATCGAATATGTTCAGCTTCTTCACGGAGCATAATAACTCTTTTTCGCAGAAGTTCATTTTCAACTTTGAGCAGTTCAAGCTGTTCATCACGAAATTTATCTTTCTGCTTCTTCCTTTCCCTTTTAAGTCTTTGAATATCATTGTGATTCATCATCGTTTTCATCGCTTTTCAGACTAAGTCCGAAATATTTCTTTTCAAGTTCTATAAGACCGGGATATTCGATTTCAAGGCAGTCACAGATAATATCAAGCATTTCCTGCATAGTATTGATTTTTGCGTATTTGCCTGTTTTGTTGTTGTTCCAATCATCCCACATACTATCGAGCTTTTTATAGTATGGCTTTTCAAGCTCATAGTTGACCGCTGCCATTATCTCATCGAAAACATCATCAGCCTCTATAACACATCTTTCGCTTGTGCCGTGATATTCAGCGTGTTCTTTCCATTTAAGCTCATTTACAACGTCCATTACAAATCCGGCAGTTGCTATGAGCTGCTGCCACTCTGGAACATCATCGTTAAGAAGATACTCCTTGAACTTTCTGAGCTTGTTCACAAGTCCTTCGTTGGCTAATTTGTATCGGTAATCCATAGGTGTTCCTCCTGTTGTGCATAGATTATTTTAGAATCAGGGAACAAGAGCATATATAGCCCAAGCAATTAAAGCGGCTATCGCTGCAATTATTAAATAGATAATCAACTTATGCTTATGACAAAATACCCATTCGCTTGGGCACTCACCTGATTCGCTCTCAGCGAGACTTAAAGCCTCTTTTGAAGCTTTTTCTTGGGATAAGGCTCTTGCTGATACTGTTTCTCTGATCACTACCCTGCCGCCAGCTTCCTCAGAAGATCTGACTATGTTGGGATAATCAGCTGTGCATAAATAGTAGTCCACAGTATCCCCTACACTAATACTTTCATATTCTGCTTTTGTAACATCAACCATACACTCATCATCAGTTATTATAAGTGTATAACTTTTATCGTTTTCGCCTTCGTGCTTAGTTTTGTCTTTAACTACTCCAGTTATTTTTTCTGATGTAAGCGCTCTATCATTCAAAATATTATTCCAATCAGAAACATTTTTATCTGCATTTCCAACAATGCTATAGTATATCATAAAGATTGTTAAAAGAAGAATTGCAAATACCCCTGCAAAAAGCGCATAGCCAAAGAAGTCTTTTACTTTTTTGCCTTTAGTCGGCATTTCTATTGATTCATCATAATATGTTTCTTTTTCCTTGAGTTGATCCATTTTTTCTTTCCTCCCTGAGTGTGTCACCGTGACACATGAAAAATATACAAATGGTTATCGGATATGTCCTGCTTCTTCACGGAGCATAAGAACCTTTTTTCGCAGAAGTTCATTTTCAACTTTGAGCAGTTCAAGCTGTTCATCACGAAATTTATCTTTCTGCTTCTTCCGCTGCCGAAGATTATAAACCCTAAGAGCTGTTTTCTGACGGTCAGATTCCTTTCGGCAGTCAGGGCAGTATTTCACACTGATATGACTGTACCAGTCCGCATTATTTACATTAGAAATCATTGCACCGCACCTAACACAATATTTTACATCATTCATAATTGGTCTCCCCTCTCCTCGGAACCGGATAGTTTTCGTTACAGTTTTCGTTACAACGTTCGGACATTTTTTGAATTTCTGAGTTCAGGGCAGACCTCAGTCGGCAGCGTTCGGAATATGCAATTTTGAGTAATTCCTCGGACGTACTGTTGTTTCCGTCAACCCATAAATCATATCTGAATTTGTCACCAACACCATTTATCCACTCACACGATATTATCTTTTCATGCTCATCGGGGGAGCAGATCGAAACATCTGTTATCATTTCTTCAATAGTGGAAAGCTTTTCACGCAGTTCACTTAGATATTCAATTTGATCCGAAATGTGCTGAAAATCTATATCACCGTTTTCTTCAGACCTTTTATTATGATTGTGAATTCTATACAATCCGTAAATAATTGCGGTACAATATAAAAAACATATAATTATATCCATAATTCATCTTTCCTCTTGACGAAAGGTGAACGATACGATATAATAGTCGTATCGGACTTTTCGTTCGTGTTACAGAGCAGAACCGTGAGTGTAGGAGCTTGGCGGTCTGCTCTGTTTTTTTAAAGCAATACAACTAATGACTTAATCATACATTAAACCTCATCATGTTCGTCGGTCTGATTGGCAGCCGAAGGAATGATTTCTTCTTTTTTCTCATCTTCTTTTTTCTCATTATCATGCCATTTGAGAACATCAAAGACAAAGTAAATAAATGTAAGAAAGGCGTATATAACTAACGCAAATAAAAGCAATACAACTAAGGACTTAATCATAATAATCACCTCAAACTTTCCTTTCCGTGTCACGGTGACACACTTCGCATTCATACATTATCTTTTATAATTTCTTCCGCAAGCTGTCTGAATGCCTGTCCGAGGGAGCTGCTCTTATCAAATACACTGCTTTTCTGATTCATGATCGCCTTTTCTGTCTGTGCCGGACAATATGGAATTGCAGTTCTGAATGTGATACGGTCATACTCATCACGAATTGAATCGGCAAGTGAAACACTTACATTTGTGCGCTGCATTTTATTTAAAAGTATTCCGAGAACACGCAGATTTCGGTTCGTACTGTTATTGATGGAAGCAACCTTGTTCAGCATTTTGTCAAGACCCTCATAAGCATAAATTCCGCTTTCAACAGGGATAATTACATAATTGCTTGCGTTCATTGCATTGCTTGCAAGCAAGTCGAGAAGCGTTCTGCAATCAAGCAGTATGTAATCATATTCTGCGAATACGTCATTGCTCAGAATCCGCCTGAGAATGTAATTGCTGTCCTCATCATTTGCCATAGTGCTTGTGATGTTGGTGAGCATAGGCGAGGACGGTATGTAGTCGATACCGCTTCCATTATGACGAATTACGTCCGAAAGATTTGTATCAATATCAGCAACAGCATTGTAAATCAGTTCGGCAACTGTAAGCTTACCGTCCTTAATGTAGCCGAGGGTCCGGCTTGCGTTCTGCTGCTGGTCAAGGTCAATGACAAGAACCTTTTTGCCGAGCTGCACAAGACCTCCTGCAACGTTTACCGTGGTAGTGGTTTTTCCAACTCCGCCTTTTTCTGAACATACTGAAATTATCTTTGACATCATTATTCCCCCCGTTCTTTTGAACCTATTTTTTCAATGCTCTCAATGATTTTTTCAAGAACTTCTCGATTTTCATCTTTGCCCGAAATTCTCATAATATCAAGTGCAAAGTTCATTCCCTGAACAAATCCAAGATTCTGAGCAGAGTAAGCATATTCATTTATCTGAACTGTTAATTCATTTGCGGTTTCATCAATACACTTACCGTTTCTGAAAAATTCTTTCTTCCACATATTGTCGTTGTTACTCTCATAGTCCTCTTGATAGTCACACAAAATCTGCTGTAATTTTTTTAAAATGTCTGTGTTTTTATGCCCCATTTTAAATCCTCCCTATATATGATTAAAATTTTTTTATTTCTGCTTATTCACCTCACTTTTGAATAAGTCTGCCAAACACTCCGGCGATAAATTTGCGGCTTCGGCAAGTGTTCTGATTAGAGAAATCAAGTCAAGTATCTTATCAAAGTATAGTGCCTGAGCCTTTTCAGAACAGTTATCGGTAAGCACATAAAAATTAGCAGAATTGATTTTTACAATGTCTGCATCAATCAGACATTTGTAAATCGCACTCATCTGCCGTCCTGCATTATAATCTTTTGACCTGAGACAGTCACCGGCTTTCTTTTCTCCTGACGTGATAGAAAAAATAATTTCATTCAGAACCTGTTCTTTTATTCCTATTTTAGTATTCAAGATATTCACCTTTCTGCTTTTGAGGACGGGGAAGTATAAAGCGAATACTTCTTAAATTGCTTGACTTTTTTAATATCAAGTACTGCCCCTTTTACGTTCTGTCTTTAAAAGTTGTAGCTGAAATTTACCGCTCCTCTCGGATTTAATTATACCCCCTCTCCCTATGTACATATTATAGCATAAGCCTAATAAAATAGCAATAGTATGTACATATATTTTTAATATTTAACTAAATACACTTATTCAAGTTCGCCCTTGGATTTTTTGCGTTCATCTCGTTCAAGTTCAAAATATCTTTCAATTTTTTCCTTGGCAGTTTCCAATGAGTTAAGTGATTTTTTTATGTCATGATAGTTCTCAAGCAATGCTTCTCTCTGAGTTTCTTCTTCCGTAATTTTCATTTCGAGAACAGCTCTGTTGGGGAGGGTAGTACCTGTATATTTTTCCCTCAGCCATTCCTTGGAGGAATTAAAGATTGAAAGATCTTTACTGTGTTCACGCATGAATTTTTCTTTTGAAGATGATTTCAGAAATTCATCGTGAACCGCTTTCATTTCCCAATAGGTATTTAGCATTTTCAGAAGTTCTCTTTGTTCAATGATTGATGATTCATAATCATTCAGTTTTTGAACAACATCAAATCTTTGGTCATACATATCCGATATTTTTTCATCAAGCTGCTCGACAGAACCAACTCCGTAATCGGACAGAAAATTCAGTAACCGTGAAGCTTCCTGCATATTTTTTAAAGCTGCCCACCTGTTCAGACCTACAGCTTTATCGTCATTTATCTGATAAAATCCGGTATCTTTTGAGATGCTTGCAGTACGTTTTTTTACCTGTCGGTCAATACGTTTTTTTATCTGTTCAGGGTCGTAATACCAACCTAAACTTTTACGGCTGCACCTTGTAAAGCGTTCCTGTTCCTCAGCTCTGAATGACAATGAATGTCCTCTGATTTTGTATTCATAATTCATTTCGTTCTGCATTCTGTTCAGAAAATCATCAAAGCTGTCGGAAGTCATAACGCAACTGTCAATAGCATTTTTCAGCTTGCTCTTATATGAATTTTTCTTCATATCCTGAAGCCATTCATAGTAGCATTTTCCATAACCCTTTTCAGGCATTTCAATGACGGATAATTTATTCTCTATGCAAATATCGTCACTTATTTTTCTTAACTGTTTCCATGCCGGATTATTCTTTCTGTCATGCTCCGTTCCAAAAGATAAGCCGTTCTCGAAATTCACTCCGCATATTATCAAATGGTTATGGATATGCCCACGATCTACATGAGTAGAGATAACATATTCATACTTTCCTTTCAATAATTCGTCCGCAGTTTGTATTCCGATTCTATGCGCCTGTTCGGGTGTAACCTCGTCAGGCTTAAATGATTGTATGCAGTGATAAGCAAGATTCTTTCCGGAATAATGATGTTTGTTTCTTGTCTTTTCAAACTCTAAAAAAGCAGTCTGCTCAGAGCAAGCAAAAGATGAAACAAGAATTTTTTCATCTGTCTTTTCGGGATTTGTAATATAAGCAATTGCTTTTTCAACCGTGCTTTTTATCGGGTGAATTTTCGTGTACGCCATGCGTTTACTCCTCCGTCACGTTCATGAAAAGCTTCATGATTTCAACTTGCTGTTTCATCATAGCTTCAACTTTTTCCTGTAGATCAAGCAGGTCTGCTTCGTAAAAATCGCTTGTTGAATTGATACGCTTGGCAATCTGATTTATGTTCTTGGCAGCATTACTCATAAGGTAATTGTTCTTTCGGATCTCGTTTTCCAAATCCGAATAATCATACCTTATACACTGTCCGTCAATCGCCATTTTCCGCAAATACGCTTCACGGTTTTTAATATGGAGCAAGTTCATTCGTGCCTGAATAAATTTCAGTTCTTCATCATCTACTCTGAAAAATATTCTTTTCTTTCGGGTTCTCTGACTTTCCTTTTTATCATTTTTTTCGCTCATTATTTTTTCCTTTCCTGTCATCTCAGAGGGCTTGGGAAACCTCCCAAAAATATTTTCGATTTTATCGAAAATCGGCGAGTGGACACCCACTTGCGTTGCTTGCTATTTTAGAAACCAACTTCGTCCCCCTCTTGCAATGCTATAGCTTTACCCCACTGTATGCACCCCCATACTTTTACCCCCACACGCCCAATATAGGCAGGGGACGAATCCCTATATATATTATAGTGAAAAATGATGGTGTTTGTAAATAGGAAACATTTTGTTAAAACAAAAAAATATATTTTGAAGTATTTACATAACATTTGCTTTAAGGTATAATGAATATAGAAAGATCTTCCATACTTTTTGCGGTTTGAACCGTAAATTTATTTTTGGAGGTCTTTCGCTATGAGCAAAAGCAAAAAAGAATTCCGTCTTGAAGATGGTACTCCCGTAACGAGTACCGAAACAGTTTACAAAGCGTATGCGAGTAAACGAAATAAGGAACGTTATCTCAAACGCAGGCAGGCTGAATATGAAAAAATATCGCTTGACGATAACAGTGCATATGATATAGCTGCTGAGGATAACACAGAGGAGACGGTCGAGAAAGAACATGAAATTGCAATGCTCCGTCATGCTATCAAAACTCTGACCGTAAGGGAACAGGGTTTGATAATGGATTACTTTTTCAATGATTACTCCCTGAGAACCTTGGCAATCAAATACGGAGTAAGCCACACTAAAATCCATTCTGAAATTGATTTCGCTTTATCCAAATTAAAGGACTACATAGTCAACAATGGATAAAGCGTAAAATTATGCACTATACCAAATCTTTATTAACTTTCTGTTAAATAGGCATAATTTCAATTACAGTCGCTTGAAAATTTCACTATTTATTATAGAGGAGAGAAAATTTATCCTCTTTAATACATACAGTATCTTGAAAATTTAATATCGAACATTTACAGAGTACATAAAATCATTTCGGTGTCCGCCAAGATCTCCTGTTCCGTTGGGAAACGCAACAAACCATGATGAACCATTACGGTGAAATTAAGGAATGAGCGACAGCCACGCTTTGCTTACGATTCACGTCAATGAATCGGAACGGCAGCCGAAAGATTTGTATAATGATACTTCCGCATTGAACGCCTCACCGCATTGTGCGGCTCACCCACAAGCATGGGAAGAAGCATTGCATTTGCATTGACTTATGATAGCAGCATGACGAGCTGTTTCTCTGTATTGTTCAAATCTTACGTTAGGAGTTTGGTTATGAAAGAAAACAATAACAATGAATGTGTCAGCAGTAAGTATGAGATTGATGACAGTACATTTTATGTTAAGTCAATCTTTTCCTCCGACAAACCAAAAGAAGTTGCAGAGAAGATAGAAAAGCTTATTAAAGCGGAAATTGATACTATTGCAATAAAAATTTAACTTTTGTCCGCAGCCAACAAAAGAAAGTATATGTTATAATTTGTTTGTACAATTTTCTTTTGTTTGACTGCATAGGAGGAATTTTATCATGTATCAGTCAAACAACCATTCGACTTACGCAGCACTGTACACTCGCTTCTCTCGTGATGAACCCGATGGTGAAAGCAACAGCATTGCAAATCAAAAGAAATTGTTGCTGAACTATGCACACAGCAGAGGGATAGTCAATACAAAATTTTTTGTTGATGACGGTTTCACCGGAACGAATTTTAACAGACCTGATTTTAAGGCAATGATCGCTGAATGTGAATCAAAAAAAATCAGCACAATAATCGTTAAAGATATGTCACGTTTAGGTCGTAACTATCTTATGGTCGGTTATTATACTGAAATTTATTTTCCTGAAAATAACATTCACTTCATTGCTATAAATGATGATGTCGATTCGGTAAAGGGTGACAACGAATTCACACCATTCAGAAATATTATGAATGAATGGTACGTCAAGGACACGAGCAAAAAAGTAAAGTCTGTCATTCATAATAAAGGAATGTCGGGAGAGAGAATTTGCAACAATGTTATTTATGGATACAAACATAATCCCGATAATCCAAAGGAATGGATCGTTGATGAAGAAGCTGCTCAGAATGTCAGGACAATCTTCCAACTGTTTCTGAACGGAAAGGGAACTTCTCAGATAGCAAAGTATCTTCATTCCGAGAAAATCCTTGTTCCGTCTGTTTACGCAAGGGAACATGGAAAAATCTCTGCAAGGGCAACTCCTGCCGATCCTTGCCTTTGGGACAGCAAAACCATTAGGGAAATGCTCAAACGCCAAGAGTATGTAGGAGATACGGTCAATTTCAAAACAAAAAAAGTATCGTATAAGAGCAAGAAAAAAATATATTTGGATAAAAGTGAATATGTTATTTTTCCTGATACGCAAGAACCGATTATTGACCGTGACACATACGAACGTGTTCAAAAAATAATGGAGAGCAGAAAAAAAGTGCCGATAGTCAGAGAGCCTGATCCTTTAGGCGGCTATATTTTTTGTGCTGATTGCGGCAGCAGAATGTACATTACAAGAAGCACTGTTTTTCCGAAAAAGAATTGCTATCATTGCGGCAGATATAAACGTTCATCGGAACTTTGCTCATCACACTACATAAGAGAATGTGTTATCAATCAGCTAATACTGAATGAGCTTCAAAAAGTTTTTTCTATCGTCAAAAATGATAGAGAAAGATTCTTGAATGTTGCCATTCAGAGCTATGCGAACAGAACGTCTTACGATGTGAAAAGACTTCGCAAAGACAAGCAACTCTGTGAGCAAAGAATACAGGAACTTGATGTTCTTATCAAGAAAATTTTTGAGCAGTCTGTTCTTGGAACTCTGAGCAAGGAACGTTTAGCAACTTTAGCCGCCGGATATGAAAGCGAGCAAGCAGAAATAAAAAATAAGCTGTCTGCAATATCGAAAGAAATCGAAATCACAGACAGCAAACAGCTTAATGCTGACAGATTCATTGCTATTGTAGATAAATACACAAACATTGATTCCCTTACTCCTGAGATCATGTCGGAGTTCATCGACAAAGTGTTGGTGCATAAACCAATATACGATGGGAATAACAAAAGACATCAGACCATTGAAATTTATTTCAATGGAATAGGTGCATTCGACTACGATAGCTGCAATTCATAAACAGTGGCTTCGTAGAGTGACTTCAACACCCCTTGACCCCTGCAAGCCTTTGAAAAGGCTTGATCTAAACTTTAGTTTGTTTTCATTTTCGTTAATCAAGCGGATAAGTTTTCAAATTCGGCAGTTCGTCAAGTGTGAGAGTTCTGTCGCTGTTGTATGCTTTGATAAGCATATCCTTTTCGGTGTATTCTTCATTGAGCATATAGTTTTTGAGCGTGAACGGGTCTGCCCATGTTCCCCAGAAAAGCCATCTTGCGTTGTTTTTCATTGTAAGCTCGGGATCCATTACACAGCCGTTTTCCGAAAGTGCAACAAGCTTGCCCTTTGGTGAGGTCTCAACGCACTCGGTGAATGTTCCGCCAAAGCTTTCATAAACGTGATTTCCTGCGTAGATATCGTAGGAGATGATATCGACCGTTTCATCACCGGGATACCACTCGGGGTCTTGTCCGTTCCACATCCATATAAGGTTCGTGAGGTTATGCTCGTTCGTCATTTTGTCGTACATTGTGTTCCAGAGCTTTTTGTAGCTTTCCGGTTCGCAGTTGCCCCACCAGAACCAGCCGCCTGCCGCTTCGTGGAGAGGTCGCCAGATCACGGGAACACCCATATCGCGAAGTCTTTCGAGCTGATCTGCGATGAGATCGATGTCGTTCATCAGCAGTTCGTAGCCCTCGTTGTCCTCGCCGTTCATGATTTTATCGAGGTCGATATTTGACGCTTCCTTATAGAAGGATTTGTACCAAGGGTTGTTTTCGTCATTCTTCGCATATTGCTCGGGCGAGCTCCAGTGCCAGCAGAGCTGAACGATGCCGCCTGCATTTTCGTACCAGTCGTAAGCGAATTCGACCGTTCTGCTGTTTGCGCCGTTCTTGACGTTCTGACTTGCGTAGTCCATCATATCCATACCGAGGACGGCAAACTCTTTTCCCGTTGCCTGCTTTATTCTTGAAAGCTCGGAGGACTGTCTGCCCTTGTCGGCAAACTGACCAGTCAGCGAATAATTCCCGTAAACATCGCAGAGAAATTTGTAAAGGCGCTGCGTGTGGTCATCGGCGTTCGGGTTGGAGAGCGGTTCGGTGATATTGTAAGTATCGTCATTGATAGACGTATTCGCAGTGATGACAAGACTGTCGTAATCGACATAGCCCCACTGCGGCGAGAGCGTGACAGTGTGTTCGCCTGCTTCAAGGAAGATGCCCTTCATATAAGAATCGCTGACCGCTTCCGAGCCGTTGGTCTTAACATCTCCCGAGTGCTTTCCGTCGATGAAAACGTAGTTTACTCTGCCCGTGTCGGGAGTTTTGCATCGGAAGTCAAGGTCGTACATACCCGAATTTTCAAGTGTTACCTTAAAAGCTATGCTGTCCGTATCACGGTTAAGTCCCGTTACATATCCGCTTCCCGAAAAGCCGTCAGCTTCTACTGCGTTGCAGCCGCCCGAAAGCTCTGCATTCTCGGCTTCGAGGACAAGCTCAAAATCGGACGGAACATCGTTCTGCGTGAGCGGATATTTCGTAAGGTCAAGGCTGTCGTTGAATTCCGTGCGAATTTCGCCGAAAATTCCGACAATTGCAGGCTCGGAGCTTTCTTCGGTCGTATCTGTTGTGCTTTCGCTGTTTTCGGGTGAAGCTGTCGGTGCTTCGCTTTCTGCGGAAATACTGCTGTCGTCTGTTTTCTTACAGCCTGTGAAAACGGCTGTGCAGAGGAGTGCGGCAATTGCAGCCGCAGCTATTTTTGATGCATTCAGTTTCATTTTTTCCTCCATTATTTCAAGAATCCGTTTACGATCTGAGCCTCGGCTTCAGCTTCGGTAAGTCCGAGGGTCATAAGCTTGATGAGCTGTTCGCCTGCGATCTTGCCGATAGCGGCTTCGTGAATGAGCGAAGCATCGATGTTGTTTGCATCAAGCGCAGGAACGGCGCTTATCTTGGCATTGTCCATAATGATGCCGTCGCACTCGGTATGACCCGTGCAGGCAGCGTTGCCCTCCAGCTTTGAGTAGAAGATCTGGCGTGAATTATCCTTTGCGACCGAGCGTGAAACGATGTCAGCACCCGAATTTTCGCCGTTGAGTTCGGTGTTGTAGGTGCTTTCGGCAAACTGGTTGCCGTGTGTCATAAGGCGCTCGCGGACGATGAGCTTTGCACCCTTGTCAAGCTTTGCGGTCGTCAGACGCTTGGTCGAGTCAACGCCCTTGATCTGCACCATTTCCATTTCCATATAGCTGTTTTCTTCGAGATAAACTTCGGTCGTAGGGTTGAGTATGCGCTCGCCCGTGCCGTCGCCCTCGCCGTAGTGCTTTTCAACGTATTTTACCTTTGAATTTTTGCCGACAAAGAAGCGGTGAACGCCGTCGTGCTGCGAAGCCTGCGTACCGCAGTTGTGTATACCGCAGCCTGCAACGATAACAACGTCCGAATCCTCGCCGACAAAGAAATCGTTGTAGACAACTTCCTTTAATCCGCTTTCGCTGATGACAACGGGGATATGAACGCTCTGATTTTTTGTGTTCGGCTTTATTTTTATATCGATGCCCGACTTGTCCGTCTTTGTGGTGATGTCAATGTCGGCAGTGGTGTTTCGTGCAGCTTTTTCACCGTTTGCACGGATATTGTATGCGCCCTCGGGAACGCCGTGCAGGTCTGCGACTTCTTCAAGAAGCCTTTTCTGTATCTCATCTAACATTTTAAACAGCAGCTCCTTTCAATATCAGCCAATAATAGCACGGCAGGGATTGATCGCAGAGGAAGTTCCCTGAATTTTCGGGAGAATGTCCTCGCGCTTGCCGTAGTGAAGAATTTTTCCGTCCGAGAGAACGGCGATCTCGTCGGCGATGCTTAGGATTCGCTCCTGATGCGAGATAACGATGATAGTTTTGGACTTGTCCCCGTGCATTTTCTCGAATACTTTTATAAGGTTGGAGAAGCTCCAGAGGTCGATACCTGCCTCGGGTTCGTCAAAAACGGAGAGCTTCGAGTTTTTCGCAGCAATGCCTGCAATTTCGATACGCTTCATTTCGCCGCCCGAGAGGCTCGCATTGACTTCACGGTCGATATAATCCTTGGCGCAAAGTCCTACCTCGGAAAGATAGGTGCAGGCTTCGGCAACGGTGAGGTTTCGCTTTGCGGCGATTCGCAGCAGGTCAATAATGCGTATTCCCTTGAAGCGGACGGGCTGTTGGAAAGCAAAGCCGATGCCAAGGTTCGCACGGTCGGTTATCGACATATCGGTGATGTCCTTGCCGTCAAAAATAATGCTGCCCGAGTTCGGCTTTTCAATGCCCATTATGAGCTTTGCGGTGGTGGATTTTCCACCGCCGTTCGGACCTGTTATCGCGAGAAATTTTCCGTCATCAACACGCAGACTGAGTTCTTTTATGATCTCCTTTTCGCCGCCTTTTTCCGATTCGGCGGAATAGGAAATGTTCTTTAGTTCAAGCATTTACAGAATGACCTCATTTCAATTTTTGATAGATAATTTATGTGATAATATACAATAATTGTATCATTTTTTGCCTATTATGTCAAGTGAATAATACGATAATTAAAATATGTCGGAATTATACTAAACACCATTTAAAATTTGGAAAAAATCAAGCCGACAATCTCGAATATATAGGATTTCGGCGCAGATTTTTTCCTGTATTTTATTGGTGTTTAGTATTTGATTGGGGGAGAAGTGTAGTTTTTTCCGATCTACACGGACTTTTTATTGTATTATACCCGAACTTTTTTGAAATTTCCCCGATTTCTTGACATTTTGTGTTTAATGTAGTAAAATATATTTAGAAAATGCCGAGTATAACGGCAAAGTTGATTCTGAAAGGAAGTTTTAATATGTATATCACTTGTTTGGACCTTGAAGGAGTTCTCGTTCCCGAGATCTGGATCGCATTCGCAAAGGAAACGGGTATCCCCGAGCTTGAAAAGACCACCCGTGACGAACCCGACTATGACAAGCTTATGAAGTACCGTATCGGTATCCTCAAAGAGCACGGTCTCGGACTTAAAGAGATTCAGGACGTTATCGCAAAGATCGACCCGATGCCCGGCGCAAAGGAGTTCCTCGATGAGCTTCGCTCTTTTACACAGGTAATCATCATCAGCGATACATTCACACAGTTTGCAGCTCCTCTTATGAAGAAGCTCGGCTGGCCTACAATTTTCTGCAACAGCCTTGAAGTTGCTCCGAACGGCGAAGTTACAGGCTTCAAGATGCGCTGCGAGCAGTCCAAGCTCACGACCGTTAAGGCTCTCCAGTCTATTGGCTTCCGGACTATAGCAAGCGGCGACAGCTACAACGACCTCGGAATGATAAAGGCAAGCAAGGCAGGCTTCCTCTTCAAGAGCACAGACAAGATCAAGAACGACAACCCCGATCTTCCTGCTTACGAAACCTATGATGAGCTTATGGCTGCTATCAAAAAGGCAATGGACTAAGTTAATAAGTATGAAAAAAGCTGCATAGAGCGTTAATGCCCTGTGCAGCTTTTGTTATGTCCTGTTCTCGCTTTGCTTATCCGAAGTATATTCCTCCACAGCTTCAATGCCGTCAAACAGCCTTGTCTGAAGCTTGTATAATTGTGTTATCTCCTCATCACTGAAAACGCTGTAAAGCCTGTTCAGAAAATCGGAACGGGTGTTGTATATCTCCTCGTGATACTGTCTTGCCTTATCGGTCAGTTCAAGGCAGACGCAGCGTTTGGTACCCTTTTTTATTTCGATATATCCTCTTTTTTCAAGAGAATCGGCAAGCTGCTTCACATTCTGACGGGAACAGCCCATAAGCTGACCTATGCGTGTCAGAGTTTTCGGCTCGGGGCAGTTGGCGGTTATCCCGAGCAGAAGCCATTGCTTTGTTGATATCTCGGCTGAAACTTTATCATAAGCGGTCTGGATACGGTTTTGCTGAATAAAAAGGTTGATGAATAGTGCTTTTATCTTGCTTTCACGATCCTTGTCAAAAAGCGGAGCAAGAAGTTCTGCGGTGTTTAGTTTGTCCATTGGTCGTATTTTCCTCCCATACAGCTTTAAATCATTAAACATAGTAATTATATCAAAAATTTTGACATTTGTCAAACATTTGGGCATGAATTTCGATAAAGAAAAAGCGTGAGTTTCGGCTCACGCTTTTGATATTTCGCACAAATATTCATATATCCTTTTAATAAGCCTATCGGCTGAATGTGAGCTTTTTAAGAACTGCATTATAAAAACGTCGCTCCATTCATCGCACATTACGCAGACACTTTCCCTCTGCATTTCTTTTCCGAATTTTTCCTCTAAGATACCTTTCACTTCACCAATATCCGATGGCTCTGCTCCCGGAAGTTCGCAGGATAAATGTCCGTTGGCAAGTCGGATAAGCTCGCATCTGAAACTGTTCATGGCAGTTCTCCTTTCGCTTTTACAGTGATCGTGTAAGCTTTTCATCGCTTTCCGCATAGTCGAAAAGCCCGTCATTTTTTTCTTCCAAAGCTTTTATTATATGATAGGTGTATTCGTTGTAGGGCGTGGGGATACCAAGCTCTTTTCCCATTCGGATAAGCGCGCCCGAGAACATATCTATCTCGGTGTGTCTGCCTGCATCAAGGTCTTGTAAAGTCGAGTATCGTGCAGTCGGCGGAACAAGACTTCCTTTGCTCGATGAAGCGTCAGCCTTGCTTATGTCTATGCCCTTGGCGGCGGCTATGGCTTCAAGCTCTCGGCGAAGTCCATCACTTATCGCCTTAATATGTTCGCTGTCACGGTAACAGCCTACGCCTGCGCCGAGAACAGCCTGCGGAAGATTGTTGCAGACGTTGAGCCGGAACTTGCTCCACATTTCCTCACGGATAAAATCGGTGTGACGATAGTGTATTCCCGTGCCCTCAAAAAGCCTTTCAACAGCTTTTACACGTTCGCTTTCAAAGGGCGCATAAAGCTCGCCGAAAATAATTCCTATCGTCGTCGCAGGGTCAAAACGATAACCGCCGTCCTCCCTGTGCGATGCGACCTTTATCACCGAATATAATACTAATTCCAGACCAACCTATAGACAAATACTCGGATATAATAATCCAATTCTGCGTCAGACT